>Ga0209782_1000127_pt1 | contig 29779 bp, 21 predicted proteins | sample WorMetmaBAHAMAS1_FD_187390 | JGI IMG/M metagenome (GOLD analysis project Ga0209782, IMG submission 187390) | Marine gutless worms symbiont microbial communities from Max Planck institute for Marine Microbiology, Germany - Inanidrilus... | ecosystem: Host-associated > Annelida > Digestive system...
CCCTATAACCCCGCTCCCCCCTCCACTATAAACCCCAATGGCCTAGCCATGTGGACAACAGTTCAACTTATACCGAGGGCTGTGTGACTAAATGCCATAATGGACTACACTGGTTTTTGCTGTGAGGGTCCCGCAACATGAAACAAAATGTCTACAGTGCACTAAAAGCAGACAAACAGTCAGCTAAATTTAACTGAACTGAATCAGAACTCGGCATAGCTCTAGTTACACCACGGGCGGGCAGCCAGTTAAATAGTTGCGGAGTTCATGTGACAAATTTTTGATGTGATTTAACATGATAATCAGTAATGGAGTAATGCAACGTATTCACATCACCCAATAATAATGACAATAAATCATAATTGAAAACCCTTCAGACCACAGACCATATATAAGTTACAATGCTCTTGGCAATACATATATTTGCATATATCAACAAACTAGTGATATGTCAAATGCTAACAACTACCTTACATTAGATAAATTGTGACTAAAATGTGATATTTTTATTATCTGAACAGTTAAATATAGAATATAAAGAAAAAATATAGTGAGTTGACGAACGACAAACCAGCTGGTTTATTAATGAATAAATAATGTTGTAACTACTCACTGAAAGTGAATCAAGAAATGAAACAATCTAACACAGCAACAGAAAAAAATCTGCAAAATGTACCAACTCAAAATGTGAAGATGCACATAAACAGGACATAAATTGAATCAGTAAAGAACTACACAGAAGATGAAAATTTTATAAAACACAAAGTAACATCTATACTACATGATATCATGATAGTTTAAAACCAATTTATCATTATTTGAACTGTAACTCTTGTGTAGATAATGCATCCAAACAACGACAGCTGCATAATGGCGGCATCTAATGAATCAAACAAAACTGTCCGTCAGAGTGGTTCGTTTGCTGGAATCCAGACAACGGGTCCACTCTGATCACGTATCACATCCTTCACATTTGAATACACTTCATCAGCCGTGTCGCCCATTGTCACCGCTACAAAACACACATAAATTGGCAATACACTTACCTGTTTTTCGATGAATAGTCATTTGGTTGGTACAACAATTTACGTACAATAATTCATAAATCACAACCAAATTCTTTAATTACCTTGACGTTTCGGTCTCATCACGAGACCTTCATCAGAAGAAGCTGGTACTCAGTTCTTAAATTATTGTACGTTAACACACTTACCTATAGAAATACATAACAGTACAATAGACTAACCACATTTAATGGCGGGTGGTCAATAGTGGATCTCTACATTTTCAAGTGTTTCATGTTGATGATAGAATGTAACATTAAATTAATGACGACATAAATGATGCAGTGTAGCCAGCAGATCATTTGGCATTCATAACTGACAGTAACAAACTTGACTTAAATTTAAGAAATTGCTAACACTTTTAAATGGCTGCAGCAACGGCTTATATCAAGGCAGGATCATCTTTAATGCAATAATCAGTATATTTTTCACGTTTCAACTGGATAAAAATAACATGGTATAGAAACCTGTGAAATACTCGCTGAATTCCTGCTCCAATTTCAACGCCTGCTCATACATCTTCTGCGCCTGATCAGCTGACAAACGTTTATTCCATTCCCTACAGACGACGTTGAGATTACAAACTGAAATAACAGACACCACAACGTTCTACAAACCATTTAACCACACCGGCGGACCATGCTTGACTAACTAGCCTGTGCCCAGGCCCTCTGTCTCCCAGAAAAAAAATATACCGACTAAATTAATAAATTTTACCAAATACAAATGCTTTGCTGTAATTTAAGGCAAACGATATCACAAAACAAAATGATTATGAACAATGAATACAACATTATCACTTTACGCTCTGGCACAGTGTCCATTTTAACACTTAGCTTATCTTGACATTCAGTGTATTAATAATTGTTTTTTATTATTTTGATAACACTGCCTTCCACGAAACCACAACGATACATCTGAATGTGTTAAGTTATATACAACACACTACTGGGCTTTCATCCAGACGGAGTCAAAGAAGATCAATTTATTATAAACGTAATAATACACATTAAAACTTGGGTTCCAGATAAAATTAGATAAGTTATGGTACAAATAAAATATTATACAGTATTCATTCAGCAGCAGTAAATATGGGAAAGATACAAACATAATAGCATCGACAGATCTTGGTCGAATGAAGATAGATATTGGGTAGATATCAGCCGCGTGCAGTCTTCGAATTGCGTTTCCACTGACATCCAGCACACAATGTTTCCCCTGCAAGAACAAGATGCAAAATATATATGTTAATAAATTCTGACAAAAATTTCTCCCACTTGATGTCCGCACTGCAATTCACATTGACGTAACTACACTGTGTCTCAAAAAAACGACACTGATGAAGCACACTATAACTTCAACACACAACAACCAATTTTAGTAATTTTTGGGAGAGATGTTGCTGAGTGAGTATGCTATTGAATGGAGATTTGCTATTCCACTTCTCCTAACTAGTGTCTCTGCACTACCTAGGGAAACATGAACCCTATAAATTTGGTTTCTTCAGTCATGGTGTATACCAAAAATGACACTGATTTGGCTTGCTGTATCTTCATCAGTCATCAACCAATTTAAGTAATTATTGGCAGGAAATAGCTACGGAGCTTGAGCTGTCATATGCTATTTAATCTATCATGTCCATTTGCTATTACATCCTAAATTGGCTGCAAAATTACGAAGGCAGAAATGACACTTTTTCAACATTACTGGTTGTTGGTAAACATGCATTTTACTAAAGAAGATAGAATTCTGATTAAAAATTTGTTTGAGTTGAAAGACTACAATTATAAGCATTTAGTCAGAGAGTTTCCCAACAAAGGCTGGAATGTTAACAGCATCTACAAGGTATTGCAACAGCTACAGGTTACTGAGTTGGTCGACTGTCCAGTGCCAGATGATGCATCGTCCGCATTGATCTTGTTGACAAACTAGTGTTTTACAAAAATGACCAGAAGAGAAACAATATTATTTGCACACTGTACTTCATAATACAGCCTCATTGTTTACAAAATATTATCAAAATTGCTTGATAAATGTCGAAGATATAATTAGCCAAAGCAATGTTGTTTCCGAGCATGACTGAAAAGACCCAATTTCCGGGGTTCACGTTTCCCAAGGTAGTGCAGAGACATTAGTCAGGAGAGGTGAAATAACAAATCACCATTCAATAGCGTACTCACTCAGCAACATCTGTGCCGAAAATAATCAAAATCGGTTAATGTGCGTTGAAGTTATAGTGTACAATGTCAGTGTCGTTATTTGAGACACAGTGCAGAATCACAGTTTTGCTAGACACAACTACAACAATAATTCTTGGTTATGTAAGAAATGTCAATCACTGTTCTGCAATCAACTCCAAAAATCTCGAGGTGAATGCATGTAGAGTGACTGCAATGTGCTCTATGAAGTTTGGTGCTGATAGCTAAAGCCTTTTTCCTTTTACAGCATGGACAAATAGACCCACAGTGGCACAGACGAACACACAGACAGAAAACACACAAAGCAACTGATCTCCTCCGTACCCTCGGCTCCGCTACTGTTATCGATAGCGTCTGAGGACTATTTAGGACGCGCTCTACAAATCTGCGCATCAACAGCTACTTGCCTGTTGGGCTACTTCAACGACTGACGTGATGCTCGTGCCGTAAAGATTGCTGTTGTATTGACCAGCTTCTATGAACAAGTGATTCTGAATGTCGCGCTCCATCTGCTCACGTGATCCAACAAAATGATAGTCGCGGCCGTCGACTTCATAGTCGCGGCGTGGACGTGTCGTGTCTGCAGTACAACAGCCACAAACACTTCTCTCTCAATGCACTGCAAGTTATTAAAGATAAGGTTGTTGGCTGGTTAGGGTTTAATGGCGCTTTCACACCAACAAGGTGATATCATGCCTAAAGGAAACCATTTTACAGTTATTGAAACACAACAATTGACACACTCCCAAACATGTCGACACTCGACAATAATGGAAAGTTACACAATCACAAGAGACACTGAAGAAACTAAACTATTTACAACAATATCACAGTATGATGACAAAGAAAGATGCTGAGTATAAGACTAACGCACCTGATAATCACAATGCAATATTACAGAAACAAACTGTCCAGTCAGTAACACTACACAAGCTAGAATATGTCGCAGCTTTAGGGTTAAAATGTAGTATAAATTCACACTTTTTCAAAACTCAACGTGAGTGTTCAAAGCATTCACTAATGTAAGGATGAGAATAATATTTATGTTGAGAACTCACAATGTCAGCATCTGTAGCGTTTTACAGTAAGTAACGTGTTACGATTATTTCACACAATTACGACATATACAATGACAAGAAAAGCTGATCCACAGCAACTAAATCATATTGTGCGTCGTAAAACTAAAGTAACAATAAATGAAATATAGCAGTTCACAGCAAGCCTCACCGCTACGGGAACTCACATGCCATATGGGATCACACAGTGTTACCTGCTACCTGGCATTCCTGCCTTTACCCGAACCAATTAAGGCTGGTACTCGATTTAGCGACCCCAAAGGGATGCAAGGCTGAGTTGATCCAGTTGGCTTGCTTACATACCGAGGTGGTGTACCCGCCCAAAAAATGCCACCAACAAACTATTTGTCGGCTACATGATGCTATGTACATACGTGGAATGCAGCTGCTGAATCTGTCAGGATACTCAGCTATCAGATCGTCATTGACACGGTCTTTCAGAGGACCAAGCACAATTACTGGACGAGCATATTTCACTAGAACCACCACCACACACGCACAACACAAACAGAAAGCACTCAGTCGAGGTCAAACTAACCAATTTAGCACTAACAACTCAACAAACAACCAATTACAGTAACTTACAGCTTCAAATTAGTACTAGCCAAGAACCACTAAAGTGACAGGAAACAATAATACTTATCATCCAATCTATCCCATTCCACAGACAGTACACGACGAGGAAAATGTAAACTACAAACAATATCCATGTGCAAGTCATTTTTAACTTGCCACTGTGTAACAAATTTTGTGCCTTCAGTACTTTGACACTGTTGTAAGGACAGTCGGCCTGTAGAAACTGAGTGGTGGGTGGGTGGAGTGTTGTCGTGGTCATCTGTCTGTCTGCAGCGAGGTGTAGACTTGCATACAGTCAGCTGACACCACTGCCACTCACTGCCTCTTGCTTCAGTAAAATCCAGCTTAATTTTACCTTTCTGGTACCAGCTCACCTGGATACTACCAGACAAAGAGCCGTTAAACGGGTATTGTTGTTTATGTAAGAAATTTTCATAAATTAACCAAAAACTTAAATAATCCTATAAATTGGATGGGTCAGTACAATATTTTCACTAAAATAGGTTAAGCTTACTTACAGACAAAATATGACAGCTGCTGTATTTTGTTAAAAATTTTAACAGTTAAGAGCTGGGAGTGAAGATAATATTTTGCCTATGTTTATTGCTATGACAGCTACTGTAAGTTCATAACTAGCAAATGTGCAGAGCTGTTACATAACAGGCACAATCACTCCATACAACAGAATCAACTTACGTTCTTGCTGAACGACAGGTTCATACGAAAGTACAGGCTCATCCGCTGAAAAAAAAACATTACATACTGTGTTCGGCAAGGAAGTAGTATATACTACAGTGTATAAGTATGAATAGTGCAGTATCCATATATATCTACAATGCATTTCATCAACCTTGTGCACTATAGGCAATCCACATCAAAACATGCACTAGAAGGCACTCAGAAAGATCATACTCTACGAAGCCCACCAAAAACTAAGTTATTTACTTACACATAATATACTTCTGTGCAGCCACAGTTGTTACTTATCTGGCATTAAACTGTAATACGAAAAAGCCAAAGACATTCAGGGAATATTGTGAGGCCAGGTAGAACACACTGACAGTGACCAATCCTCATCTGATATAAACAAATGTCCAGCACAGACGGTCACTCTGTTGACGTGAATTATTGAAAAAAATTACAACAGAAAAGTCCTGCATTTTGGTAAGATTACAGAAAGTACCTTATTCCTTATTTAGCGGCATCAAGAAGCAATTATAAGACAGCTTAGTGCAGTCCCATATTAAAACCAGCTAAATTTCTCAGCTTCACAATTTACCATGAAGTGATGAAGTGATGGAATAGAAAATGAAATAAACTTTCTGAACATTTCCCAACTTATTTGATCGACTGGTTGAAGGTTTGTCAGTTATATCTAATCATTGATTTCATCAGAATCTGCAATCTCAAAGACAGCTGTTCCACGCATGTTAATATTCCATCAACTGAAGACTACAAATAATGGCTAATCATAACACCAAGTTTTTTTTGTGCTGAAAGATGTACAATTACTAAGAACTTTATAAAATCTAATCCACATTTAATGCGGTGACATCATGTAAAAGCAAAGACAGTGATGCATGCCATAAAAACAGAACATTTTCTGACAAAACACAAATTATTTAATGCATGCAAATAAATAAAATCAACAGAAGAGATGCAGACATATCATACATAATGGTTAGAGAGAGACGAAATAATGAACAAAGTGCCAGACACAACAACGGTTTGCCAAAACATGCACAATCACTGCTTGGACTGATAGAATGTTAACATCAGAACAACAACTTCTGGTGTTCAACAACTGACAAATGGTGAAATGAGGGAGAATTATTCACCTCACAATGGCACGGTAAACACTGGAGGTATATCACAACTATGGACAACTTGTTAGAGTTTGATGGAAATACATATTGGGATATGGGACAGAGAAATTTATGTTTAATACAGCAGTTAACAATATTATGAAAAAGTTGTTGTTTCTGGTATACTGATACTAATGGATGAAAAATGCCTGGTAACAGCGTTGATGAGATGCAGATCTGTGTCTCGTCTCACCATCCTAACTCTAACCATCCATTAACATCTTATGTGCTCGCTCATTATCACATTCCGTAAGTTCCCTGTTACTAACCTACTTGGCCAAATTCTTAATTTGCTGTTATATTATGTTTCACTGTTTTGTTGATTATGCATTGTTATGTGTTACTTATTATGTATTATGCTATTTGGTCTTTATAACCACAAGGTTGAATAAACACACGCACGCACGCACGCACACACAATCTCTCTCTCTCTATTAACATTCTGACCTTGAAGTCAACAGATGCCCAGGGCCTACCAAGAACTATATCTCTACTGTCCTCAGTCTTGATAGCTTACACCATCATACTTTTAGAGCACAGACAGACAGACAGACAGACACACTTGCAGATGCTACTGAAAGCCTTATCCATGCCACAATGACAGCTGCCGACATGGGTGATAATTAGCACGAGAAATGTATTAAATAAATGCAACACAAATACTAAAAAAACAAAATAGAACTATGATCGTGTATCTGGTCCCACACAGCCATGTCTGAATTTAGTAATTTTGCATTAAGAACACTTAGGCTGGACTAACCAGTTCTACTGTGCCTGTCATGGCATCAAATTATAGAAACCACCTATGCAGAAATATCACTAACGGCACTTGAAAAATAAGAGAAAACTGGATATTATGAAAAAACCAAAAAAAAACAAAGTTTTAAAATGAAAATGACGAAGACAAAAAATGTTGTCCTGTCCATTATTTCGAGCCTTTATAAAAATACAACAGAAATGTTTTGCACCAGATACAAAAACATAATTTGTCTAAATAATAAAGTAAAAATAATGTTAAGGCATCTCCTGGTAAAAAATAAAGATTAGTAATAGGTGGAGTCATTCATGAAATAGATGACAAACGGCATGCATGAAGACGCATTCAATCACTGAGATCAGCTTACATTTTGCTTGTCCACAAAGCACTAGCGATTAACACAAACATTGTGTGCAACGTAAACAAACGTATTAACACTGTTGTTGCACTTAATTAACACAAGTGTGCAAGTTTCTGTAACATTTACACACAACAACGCTACGCAACTCTAACAGTGCAGTTCATAGCAAACACCAGAATGACCAAACATGTTCATGCAAAATTAATATTAAGTTAAAACAGTTTTATTGTAACTTATCCATAAACTGAAAAAAGACACCAGTATTGGTGCTTCTTTCCTTAATACAAATTACAGTTGGATATTTCTATTTTCATTAGCAATTTTGGATCTGCTATTTGTGACAATACAAAGGCCTATGTCAATTGTAGCGGCAACTGGTCACTCATGTATGTAGTTAACTGCTTTAACCTTACAACTGTTCCTAAACCTCGATACGCTACATTTCACAACGCCAATGCCGCCACATGAATCTTGTTTGGTGGTTTCATTCAGTTTCTTCTCCACGTGTTCTGCAACAGAATCTTTCGGCAAAAGCAACACAATTTTACAAGCCGTTTGAGTTGACAACTTTACAAAGAAACCAAGAAAAGAGAACTCAACGTACAGTCTTCACCACTCAACGTGTCTTCGCTGCCCATCTTGTCTTTTCCTTTCGTAAACGAAAGCTTCTTTCCAAACAAGTTTTTCTTTTTTTTCTCTCCCGATGCCTACGCATCATCAATAAATATGCTACGTACAAGCAGACATGCTGGCCGCCAGGCAATAGATATAAGCCTTGACAGATTCTCACACAAATATCTCAATTAAATAATGTTTCACTGACAGATCTAGCATCCACTTCCACACAATAAACAGCATTATAGCAAAACTACATAAACACAAAGTAACAAATATATATTCAGTGTGGCATACAGCGTGAGTGTGTGTGTGTGTGTGTGTGTGCCTGTCGACATCTGCACTGACCAGTGTTCAGGCTACAAGATGAATTTACACTACAATACCATCAGCAACACTAGTTGCTTTCTATAATTCACGTTTGTCCCCGGGGACATTTCGTCTGCCAAATCTCGATTTGGATTATCAATAAATCCAATAAGATTTACAAATAAAATGGACTTTTTACTAAATCTACATCTCCAGATTCACTATCAATCCGAATCTGGATCTGACAAATCCCCAAGAATTGTGAACAAAAACGTCACACTCACTCCTTTAGCATCCGCGCCACGACCGTGAAATTTCACGTTCTTCAAGCGCGCTCGTTCCTTCCTTTCCACCCTAAATATCACCGCGACCATCAATACTCTTCACCGTGCACTAGTCAGCTAATTATTATTAACTCATGGATTACGAATTTAGACTGAATGTCTTTTAACTGCCAACTACATACCATACACTGGAATATCAGCAGATGTTAAGCTTTTGTAAACAGAAACTAATTATCACCAGTTAACACAACCAGTAAAAACTAAACGCCGTTACTATAGTTACTTACTGACATTACAGAGCTCAAAAACTGTAACACTAAGATAAACAAATAGACGATTACTGGAAATTAATGGTATTGCATATTATCTAGAGGACACAGTGCACATAACTGAGCAACAGAGAGAATACCGCTTTTTGCTGGGTATGATTGCCAGGCCGTCGTCGTTGGATTCAGGAACAAGTTTGCAAGCCTGCCACCACTCATCATCACTGGCGTTAGTGACGTGCAGAATGTCTCCAAAGTGAAAGTTGAGTCCGCGGCCCGGCAGACCGCTGTCCTTGCTCGGCTCGTAATCAAACAGAGCTCTGCAACGCCGCCACACATTATCATTTCACACACTGCCATCAAACTCTTGGCATCTTGGCAAGAAATAATACAAGAAAATGCTGAGATAGCGTGACATGTGATCTGTTGGATTCCACTGAAGTGCAAAACTCGACGACTTCTGTTTAGCCACCTGGCGACTGCGTGAGTGACTCAGTAGACACTTAACGGCACATAAGCACATTATAGGCAATTCAGTGCCAGAAAGTTGGAGATAAAATCATGTAAACACTAACAACTATAAAAATAAACGTTGAGATCAAGGCTATCATGCTAAATAAAACTGAGATAACAAACACCTTCAATGCATGCTCAAAGCATGACTACGTACACATTATAATAAATGTTCATATTATTACTATTATTATTTTGCCAAGCCCCGGATCAGAGGACAATATGATCCGCGTTGGCCTCATCACGCAGGTAACCAAGACGTCAACCCAATCTGTCACGTGCCGACTGACAACTTTTTGTTGCACTACATGATCACACTCATCCAGCGTGACAGACAGACAGACAGACATTACGTTCATAGCAACGGTGTGACATGTTGTGGTAGAGACGATGGACAACAGCAGGACTGGAGGGATACTTGCCTTACATAGAGTGTCCTCTTTAGTGTTGTACGCAGGCTGCCAGAACTAGTGTTGAGAAACATCTGCTCACGCAGTTCCTGTATCTTGGCTTCAAACTGGTTGTAATCTAAAGCATTTTCACATTGCCACACACGCTAGTTTCATCTGCAAAGTCAAATGCTTGACATGATGCCGAAAAACACCCGACGAAACTTTCACAGACTCTAGTTTAGTGTACGTTGCATACATATGTCAGGTAAGTAAGTCAGTAAGTAATTGGACGTATATAGCTCAAAAAAGAATTGGGGCAAACATTTTAACTACACGTGCAACACTCCATCAGCCAGCATGCAGTGTCTGCCAGCCATTTGGCAAAGTTACAAAGTATCATACAATAACAAGAATTATAAAACATTTTCTACAACCTGGCGAACTCCGTACTAGTGAGATAGTAACACAATCATCAGTCTAGTTACCAACAGACAGACGAGAGACAGACAGACACTGTGTTGATGGCCATTTCCCAGCCGAACCTCAGTTAACATAAATTCCACGGGAGCAGTCTCCTCGTAGCATCTTCGCAACTTGTTACAAGGATGCTAGCGACTTCCCCGTTCAGCTTGCCGCAGTGAACAAATTCATTCTAACAATAACTGTGCTGCCCATTTGTCCGATGTGTTGCAGGTACGTTAGTGACATGCCAGACAATCTCTACATGTTGAGATGTTCTGAAAGTTGTTAGCATGCTCGTAACACATCCGATTTCCTCGTAACATGTTAGCAACATCGTCATAACTTTTGCTACAAGGATGCTACGAGGAAACTGCTCCCGTGGAATTAAAGCTTTATCAGTCTGTCCCCTTAAATCTTCTTCTTCTATACGTTCCAATGGAGAAGTGATGTGGATAACATTTATTCTGGACTGAATTCTCTCTCTGACTGTCACCCAACTAGCCGAGTCAGAGCACACAAAGAAACACGTTCCTCGACTACTCAATGCAGACTAACTGAAAAGCTCACTCCGTGTGTGCACGCTTGGCAGGCCTCAATGTGTGTGACATACTCCAACTTCCACATATTTCACTCACTAATGCTCAAACGAAGCTAAACTCTGGAGAGATTGCTCATAATACCTTCCGGCTTGTAAACAGTCACCAGTTCAACGACGTCGCCGGCGCCTTTGAGTGCACTCGCCGCCTGCTCATGCGTAGCACCTTGCAAGTCAACACCGTTCACCTACCACATCATCACACACACACTTTCACACAACTCAATCACACACACACACACACACACACACACACACACACAACTCAATCACACACACACGCACTGTACACAAAAACACTGTAAAATGCAGTAGCTCGAAAACAATGGGTGACTTCACTTTTTGGATTAGTCTTTCGCTGAGACTAAACTTCGGACTAAGACCAAACTTAATCCGGAAAGTGAAGTGACGTTTTTGATTTGGACTCAGTGAATCGCTGAGCGGAAACTTTGGCCAAGCGATTCGCTGAGTAGCGATCTGCTCAGCCAAAGTTTCCGCTTTACGGATTAAGTTTGGTCTTAGTCTGAAGTTTGGTCTCAGCGAAATACTAATCTAAAAAGTGAAGTCACCCAATGTAATGACTCACACAACAATCGGCCTGGTCAGCAGCAGCAGCTTGAGCATCGGAAGCTTTCTAATCCGTCTTACGTGTTAAACAACAAACTGTGATGACTCAGTCACTACTGTAATGTAGTACTGGGCGCTATGCCGATTCAAGACAACATTACCTTTCTACATTTATTTATACAGTAAATACACTCGTTAATTCAACATAATGCATAATCCTTCCCTCTCCAGAGTCCTTCATACACACCCTTCTCATTCCTCATTACTGCGCTGCCCGGTCACATGACCAATCAACTAGCATGCGCGGTGGTTTATGAGTGGGCCGCCCGCGGATCACGCATTGCTTCATGGCTGATAGACCGGCAGTCACCAAACATCACTCTCTTTACTGCTGAATACGCCAAGATGGTGGCAATGGTCCACTACTACTCATAAATACAGAAACACAATATACAATCATGTATCTAAAAAAATTTACGAACAGACAATAATCAGGACGTGGTAACATTTTTGTGCATCTACATGCATGCGTAAAATGCAAAATCACCAAAGTAACGTGCCTTGTGTACTAAACAGTGCAAATAATAAACATATTTTGTATAACTTACGGAAATCAGTTGGTCACCAACTTTCAGATTGCGACTCAACTCAGCCGGTCCACCTTCCAGAACGAACGACACAAAAATCCCTTCTCCGTCTTCACCGCCAACGATGTTGAAGCCAAGTCCAGACTGTCCTTTCCTCAGCACAACTTTCCGCGGCTCTCTACGTACAAACACCCGCCAAATACAAGTTCACACACACACCACCTGCTGCAGGAAACATGGCACGTTTCATTCCCATTTGTCACTACTGGACCACGCACTGGCTCGGCCAGTCCAGACGATATAAAAGTCCTGAATTGGTCTGGTCCAGATTTTGGGCATGATTCTAACTCTGGCACTGATATGGAATGTTGGCAGTGTGTTGTCAAAGTCTAATAATGTTTGGTGTATAAACTGTCAGTTTGGTGATAAAAATATGCAAAAACGGACCAGAGCACGGCTCTACATGACTCGGTTCTACTCTCATCTGTACCAAATTTATAACAAGTAGGTTCAAACATTCCAAAAATATGCAGTATAACAAAAATATAGTATATCGTATTTTTGGAAAAAAAGTTTTGAAAAGTTTGTGGGTAAATAACGGTCAGAACATCAAATGTGATGGAGACACAAGTATAATGCCCACAAATAAATCTGTCAAAAATGAAATAAAAAAATATTCAAGTTGGACAACATACAACATTTGGAGATGTGATCCTACAGTAAACCACCACGGGACAACATCACTTGGTCTTAGTCTGAAAGGCTTTGATAAACAAACAAAACATAAGCATGAACAACCATGTCTAACAGTGCGCAAAGACCAAACAAAAAAATTCAAACCTATAACACTGCACATTAGATTCTGAATGAGAAAACTGTGCTACAAAATTCTCAAAGAAATCACCAGCACGTGGTAAAATGAACCTGGGCATGCTGTGGTCAGCGGACACACGATGAGGTGAGCTGGCGGCGGCGTAGTCTGAGGGAGAGGAAGGCTGCGGAGGAGTCGTTGCCGTGGGAGACGACGTGGAGCGTGGTGCCGTGGACGCTGCAACTGCCATTATGTACGACTGATCTCTCATAGCTACACAACAACGACGACACCACGACCGACCGACACATGTATGTGCAGCTAACGCAACGTTACGCGTGGCACAAACGCTGACTGAATTGTAGACATTTCAAGCAAGCACTAAACAGACATATGTTTAGGTTGCTGTCAACCACGGCGCATTGTGACAAAATGCACCTTAGAAGCTCACTTACTAACTTACTTACTTAGAGTTAGCCTACTAGCACAGTTCACAGCACTACTAACGGTGCTGTTAGACACCATGCACCCTGGGCATGCATGTGCCCTCAGATGTGAATATAAATATTCTATGTGAGTCATCATACAGCTGCAACAAGCACTGCCAACAGATGGTAGCTAAAATTGCCACTAAACATGTGAATAGATTATCAGCAACCACAATACTCATACCAGCAGATTAACCGACTAACGTATATTAGACAAGCTACGACACACAGTTACTGCATGTCACTGTCACTAGATAGAACTGTGATAGATGACTGACTGGACCGGACTTAGCAGGTCAAACTGTGCAGTTTGTCAATAATCATGTAACAGCTACGGAAAATATTTCTTTTGTTTCAGAGATTTTCATATGCAATCATTTTTGCAATTAGCTTGGCATCATTTATTTTATTAACTCATTTCATGCTTTTCAACTCCATGCAATGAGACTGACACAGCAGCTATGACACCAACAGTCTATACACGATAAGTTAGTTTTTCTGCATACATAACAACGGGCATATTAATACTTACTGGCTGAGGCAGTCGGCAGGTCGTCGTCGTCAATCTTCCTGGAAGTCTTTGCAAGCAAGAGTCGGACACGTTCACCGGTCGACTTGAGCGCCTGCACCGCCTCGTCATGACTCACATTCTCCAAGCTCGTTTCATTCACCTACACACACACACACGTCGACAGAGATGTGAAGCAGCCTTGAGCCACGTTTCTTAGCTTACCGTCTCCATCTCAGCTACGCCTCAGCAGCCTGCCGCCTTGGTCTTGCGTCAGTATCAAACCAACTGCCTGAATCAAGCTCATTATTTCTACCTCACAAGTTGACACTGGCAAAGTGATCTTTGCACAGTATTTGAAACTTTCGTATAGTGCACCAAACAGCATTGTTCAATCAATCAATCAAATAAGTCCAGATTTAATGGAAAAAAAACACAACAAGAGCGCCTAACACAAGAACAAAAGCACATAAAACAGACTAAAAACATGACCGTTAGAATGCACATGAAAACAGAAAAGATTTCAAGTTCTTTGAGAAGACGTACATCAAGGAGATATGTCAACATTGTCGGTTGAGTGATAAAAACTACATCAGGCACGTAGAAACATTTGTGTCAATAGCTGAACTGTTATAAGTTATTGCAGGAAGAAAACCACAACCGACAACTGGAACGTTCACCCAGCAACTGGCCGTTAACATTATAAGTGCACGGCAAATTGCAGTTAACATCCAATTGATCGAGTCAAGGTTTAATGTCTCACTCGACACAGAACAGGTCATTTCATTTCCCAGCAAATTGGTTGGCTAGTACACTAGTTGGCTACAGGCTTGACTAGTACGGAGGAAAATATCAGCAGTGTGCAGAGATAACAGTGACGACGGACCCGGAGCAGTTTGTCACCAGCGGCCATTCTGCCGTCGACGTGAGCCGCACCTCCCTCAGTGACGCGCGTCACAAATATACCATTGTCACCGACGACATGCTGGTTGCCAATGCCGCCAGCTATGCTGAAGCCCAGACCTGCCAGTACAAATAACACTTCATAACAAACTGTGCGTCAACAACGATAAATAAACAGTATGTGAGTTAGACAGTGAAGTAAAATGCTTTGAAACACCTTAAACTTTACTCCATATGCTTATCAATCAACAACAAAAAGTCACTGTAAACAACTATCCGCTGCCGTCTCACCTCTGCTGCCTTTTGCAAGCTCCAACTCAACAGCATCATACTTTCTTCGCTTTACAACCTACAAACAACTTCACATACTTGGTCTGCGTCTTGCTTCTCATAACACTATTCTGACAGTTCATGGCAGTGGCATCTCAAATCAGTCACACGTATCTGTAATTTACGATTCTGAAAAGTAGTATCCAACTAGAAAGTCCTAACTCGATGTTACATTGAACACTAACACTTCAGTACATAAAACACCCCTCCCCACAAAAAAACAAAAAGTGTGACAGCACGGATATCGATCATTGTAATTAGGTTAGAGCTGCAGATGGTACCAGGTCGACAGTGTATCCAGCGCGTTTCAGTGCATCAACGGCTCCAGCGTGAGTGACGCTGACTGTCGTCACGCCGTTCACCGACACAATTATATCATTTAACCTACACAAACATCAACACAACATGACACAACTGCAACTATTACGTACAGAGTTTTATTAATAAATTCACCCACGTACCACAGTTTGAAAGTCTGCTGATGCTAGAAGCAATCGCAACCAATACAAGGTATAAATGATCACCAGCTGCTTATGAACTAGAAGGTGTCATTTCAAGCCGACTCTGCCTCCACTGCCCCACTGTGAATTACATAGCTTCACTCTGGTTTTCTTGACAAAAATATGGCGGACATCCTGAACAGATGTTTTGATTATCAGATTCATTTGTGGACACGCTCCGTTGTGTAGCGTATCCATTTCAAGAGCATGCGTGCATTTTTCCACTGTGTACTGAGCATTACTGTCATACAAAAAGTAAATCTCGTTAATAATCATTTGACATATCTAGAAATAATAGACGTCATTCCATGTGCAAATAATTCACGTTTAAAGTGACATATCATTCAGCACTGCGCATTAACCTCTTTTTAATGAACAACTTATAACAAAGGGTATGGTTTTTATAGGCCAACCCTGTAGACATAACTTCCTATTACAATTCTATAGTAACTGCCCAACTGTTGGTGTTGAATCATTTCACCTGATTTTTGACCAATAGATTGGCATCGTTACAGTGGTCCTCGTAGTAATGTTTCATTACGTAGACCACTCATGTTAATTGACTTACTCATTTAGCATAATGCCAGTGTGTGACAGACAGAGAGATAGATAGATAGAACTGTTGTAAACATAACACGCTCGGCGCGCAGGTGTATCTTATGCCGATGCACAACACCACACTGTTCACATTGGCTTTGCACCGTCACACTAAATCAGTCTATATTTTTACTATCTTCATTTTATCACAAGCTACAAATTAAATTAAAACATCTGTAAAGCTGCACTTGTAAAAACAAAACAACCAAACGCTAAGTGTGGGATAAAGTTAAGTAAAAATGGCACAATAAAACATCATTTAAAAAATTTTAACCCACCTTAAACGACCATCAATTGCTGCAGCTCTGTTGTTGATGATTTTCGTAATGAAAATACTCAGATCACCCTCGACATGCGGGTTATCAGTGCCACCAGCAATGCTGAATCCAAGACCAGTGTTTCCCTGAACACATCATCCAACGGTGTTGTGCAATTCTTTCGACTGTTGCATTATAAAAACATGTAAGCAAAATAAAAAAGAATGACATATTACACACAGTTAAGTCCACAGTTATACTGAAAGCTTGATGCTTGATAACTCGTGATTACTGCATCCGCTGATACTTACACGTTCCAATACAATGTTCTCATATTCCCAATCATCTTCCGTCAACTACAATCACAGACACATACAGACTAACAACAAAGACTGACAATAAATAAAGTTACGGTACTGATATGATCATAAATTTAACGACCCTTCTTCCAGAACAACCTGGCTAAGGTGACACCAGAAAACTGCCTATCTTTAAGAGATATCTTTACTGAATTTCCTCCAGTTACAGCATTCATTCAACCATCTGGTCAAATAGTCTTTCTTTCCACAATTTTTCCTTGGTCTATCTCAAAGTCTTACACCCTTTAGTTCACTTTGTAATCCATATGATATAATTGTTAATGATACAAATCACACAATATGTTACAAACTAATATATATTTATTATATGGATAGTACATTAGTACATCAAATTAAAATAGAAAATGACTATTCAATTATTACATGTATTTATCCAAATCTATTCACTGACTAAAATGAATGATAACAGAGCAGGCCGTGTTCAGTATTGTAAGAATCATAAACTAAGAATTACTTACAGCTTCTTGACTTCCAAGACTTGACTTTGAGCGTTTTGACTGCACAAAATCACAAAAACAAGCATCGCGCCACACATATTCAGTTTATTGTAGCAAGTCATCAATAAAAACAACCAATGGATGTAGTCTATTTGAGACACTGCATGTCTTTCTTGACGATACTTTACAAGTTACAACTATTTGGGACAAACTAAAGAAGCTAAACGTGGGTAATAGCCGTATTGCTGTTATTCAAGTGCTGAAAGTAGGAGAAACCGAGCCGACATAAGACACTTCCAGTCACTGGAGCAGCATAGATCATAAACTAAGAATAATAACTAGATCAACAGCATAGATAACTGACCTGCATTTGAACGGCAAGGCAAGACCTCAAGTTTCATCAGTCTACTTCTATGTCTAGATTCAACTGTGTTGAGTTATAAGCCACAAAAGTTAGCGGAATAATTGTCATCAACATCAACAATAAGTGCACAAAAAATGTTACTAAGTATTTGGACAGCTGCTTTAGCTTATGTAATGCAGCTACAAGATGTATGTAAGTACAAAGTACAAAAAAATGTAAAAACTATATACAAAGTATAAAAAGTAAACATATTTTTAAAAAATTATGACGGCGGAATTAGTCAAATTTCAGAAAACAAAAAATAGTGAAAGTCGAGAGACGCGAAGGTAAATTCAGGAGTAAAAATGACTCACCGAGCTGGACCTCGGCTTGGTCGGCCGTTGCGTGGATCGCTTGGAACTTCTCAGCTGCGATGGAGATGATAATGCATCCTGTGAACTCATCACAGTGGTTGCCGCTGGTTGCTGCTGCGGCATCACAGACTCATCAACAGTTGCTTCATTAGACACAGGCTGCACGGCTGCATCTGATGCATGCTGTCCAGAGGTTTCAGTGGATGACAACATTATCTCTGGTGGCAAGCTGATGTTTGACACTGGCTCTGGCAGTGAACTGGCCGCGGCAGACTTACGATCAGCAAGCTGGTATGAAGTGCGTGTCTGTACATTCACGAATAATGTACATATACATTTGTACATATTACGGCAGTAAACAATGACAAAAAGTCCCTGATGAAGGCACTACACAAGGGTACAACAACAACCGTACAGCCTCTATACATGTCAACGTGCATCAGTCGGCGCCTGCGGTTAAGAACTCAAAGATTTTGATGGAGTAAAGTTATTGGCCCACCCTTGCTGATGACAACCAGCACATCTAGCTTAGGTATGTCAGAATTCTCCTCAACAGTGTCAGCTTCATAAACTCTATATGCACTATGTAATGGCACAGTAATAAGTATATCTGTATAGCACCACGGCAATGCTACAGCGGCACTTCTAGCAACAATTTGTAATTAGATCAAATCAAAAACAGACTCAAATTAAACAATATTATGACTTCACAGTTCTAAAATTTGAATTCAGCAACAGATAATCTGAATGCCAAACTGATCTTGGCACTGATTCTGGACCAATGCTATTCCACTGGAGATCAACTTGGTACTGATCTATTTTTATATTGGCACAACAGTACTGGTCAGTAACTAGCGTCGGCAGCGTGTCTCCTTGATGTTATCAACGTGGGTGGTTGCTCTCACAGGCAGCGAAACCACCGAGGCACTGAGGCGTGTGCCTCACGTGAGGCATGCTATGGAGCGTGCCTCAGCTAAATTTATGTCCTGCTGCATCGGACAGATATTCATTGCATCAGCACCTACAGTTAATGAGTACATTCAGTGACTCAGTATGCACGATTTGGCGTCTAAAATTTCCCAAAATTTCCAGGGGGTGACACCCCTGGACTTTCTTAGGTGGAAGTGGGCGACCCCCTGCCATGCACGGAGGTGCTAAGGTGCCCCCAAACGTCGATGCAGTGTGCCTCACCTGTTTTGAAAACTCTCCACCAGCCCTGTTGCTCTACATGCTGAACTCAATCAGTAGCTCGATGCACTGGTGCTGGAGCCATTAGTCACACTTCTGTAGGATGGGATAATAAACTAATTACCATCACCTGCTGCAGGGAACACAGCACGTTCAATCACCATTCATCACTACCGGACTAGCTACTGACTCGGCCAGTCCAGGCAACATCAAATATCTTAATCGGTCTGGTCCAGTTTTTTTCCGGATCGTTCTACTCTAATGACTCTTCTCATTATTAATACAATGTACTAGCACGTCCTCAAAACAGCACTGCCACCAGCAATATAGGTCCAAGTGACCTGCACAAGTTACCAGTAATTTCAACTATCAATATTACTACCTTAGGTGTAAGAGAAGATTCCGAAGGACTTTGGGGCTGTTCTGTATCAGCTGATGAAAAATCTGTCACACATACTGGCTTTGGCTCAGAAATCGGTGGATTCTGCTCCCATTTTGATGCAATCTGCAGTGTCTCGGCAGTTTTTTCCTGTAGTGTTTTATTACTGTCCAGCAATGTAACTTCATAAAATTCCTGGATTTCTGTGATGTACAGCACAAAACTCAACATGCACAAACTAAATAACAAAGATCATGTAACCAAAAAAGAAGTACATAATATGCATAACGTATGTAAAAACTCAAGCTCATTAATTACATTACAGATGTTATGTATATTATATATGCTTGTTACACAATGCTAGAATATGAACATATGCTGCCATGAAAGTTACATTAATTACATTACTGCTTTTTACTTAAAGATACTAAACTGAAGAAAACATATTTCCCACTCATTTGTAAAAAAACAAGTTCCCTGATTTTCCACAACTTTCCCTTGCTATGCAATGGTTAAGAGAACTTTCGATGCAAAAATACTGAGATGTTAACATAATCGTGTAAAGGACCAGCAACATCAACAACACAGTATACACTATACAAAGTCATTGCTATTAAACAATTCTTGTAACAGAGCAGTCCCACATAATAATATAAACAAAACAGCAAATGTTGCAAACACAACTAACCAATCAAAGCCTGGAAAAGAGAGCTCTTGAATGTGCGTACAACATGCTCAATTGCTGTTTTCAGAGGTTGGTCTTCGGGCTGCTGCAAACTGCTGTAATAATCTTCCAGCATTTCCAGTGCACGGTGGGCATCTACATTACGCAATGTCATAAAACAATCTTTGGCTTATGTGGTGATCAATAAGTAAGTACCACGGTAGTTTTAACAAATCAGTTTGACATTAGCATAATTGATAATCATCTGCACATCAAAACTACAACCAAGATGAACAGACACAGACAGATACACACCTTGTCGATTCATGGTTTTGCTACTCAGCTGGCGCTGGTATTCATCAATTAGACTAATGGCTGCAGCTTGGTCACCATCACCACCTACACAAGCATAATATTAATCATCATTCTCTCAGATACATTTCAATACACTAATAATGGGAAGGAAAATACAAAAATGTCGCCACTGGCAATTAATTCTGGTATTCATCATCACTTTTGGGCAAACTTATCACTGTTAAATGGTGAAGCAGCCTATGAATGTCTTGTTATTTTCATCACAGTGTACATAGATTTATAGAGTTCCAATTTTGCATGTCAGCTACCCAGTGGCAAGAAAATATTTAATCACATGCTGGCTGTACAGTAGCACCAGCTGGAACAAATATGCCAAGAAATATGCAGCTAATGAATTAAAAGGTTCATGCTCAACTCACCAACGCACCAACTAGCCAACACAAAAAGTCAATTCTTCGACAAGACTACTCACATACTCAGACAACAGAATAAACTTTCATGGGTTTCCACGTCGTGTGTGTCAAACATGTGCTGTTGGCATAGCCAGAAAAAGGTCGTAGGCGGTCATCAGCAGATCTGACAATTGTGTGACGTGACTCGTAGCCAAGATAACCCGCCACCAATGTAACTAGTGTGGAAGAAAGAGAATAAAAGCGGAATAACGCTGGATGAAAGAGGAATGATATCCTCTGGCTCATCGCAGTAGGGGCCAAAAGGGAGACCAATGTTGTACAATACAAGTGTATTTTAGAATGCAATCTGACGCAAAACCGTATAATAGAAAATGCGCATGTATTCACAGAATTTCATCACTTGGCATCTACCTAATAAATTATAAGGTCACTGAACTGATTCTCACCTGGCTTTCTGACAGGCATTCTAGTCGCTTTCCGGTATTCCAGGATCGCCAATTTATCACAAAGCAAGAAATTAAACAGTGCAAACGAAAAATGGAAGCGCTAAAATTGGCAACAAACTATTAACATCGAAACATGCACTGTTTCAATCGTCACAAAATTACAATTATTTCCGAAATAATACACAAAACCTTCCTACGGAGCAATGTAAACAAATTAACACTACGGACAAGTAAGTAAATGCTAATGTTCCTGATGCCATCCCCATGAAGCAGACCTCCATGGCATCAGGAACCGCACTATTATAATGTAGTTACCAGTATTTTACGTAATATATGTAGTATTATAGCTGTATTTCTCAGATAGAGAAGCCTTTGAAGGCCTGCTTCTGTTTCATCCATGTGATATGTATGATGTGATAATGCTACTAACTTCACCTTGAACTCGTAGACGTAGACTTTACGGGCGCCGCCTGTGCCTAACCAACTGAACTCAACAAGCCTCCTATACCAGTCTTTTTTTCTAATCACTTTACACTATACTCATTTCATAAAATTACATCCTCAACAGCTAACTAAGACTTCCGATGTCATGCCACTGTGCTATTAAATTATATATAGGCCTAACACCTTGACTGTGATGGCAAAATTTATCCATCTAGTTAGTTTTACTTGTCAGTAGTGTTAGCAGAAACAACCCAGTTAGGCACACTGTTGCATGTATTAAGTTATTAACCTATTGAACTCGATGATGATAAGCGGATAAAGCCGACTTTTTCGTTGCCATATCGAAGATGATGTAAGGGGGGAAGACGCGAGAAACCACGGGCCCAATTTTAATCCGCCGCCAGCAACGACGGCTGGCTATGCTAGTCCTGACGACGTCGCGTCATCCGGGGAGGGGGCGGCGCTCCAGATTCAAATCCAAACCCGTAGACCAACGACGGACGAGGGTCAACAGACGCCGATGACTCGCCCCCTAGGACCTCCCCGACGCCATCGCTAATTAGCGGTCAACCGGACAACCCCTGGCTGCACGCCGATTGGTCACTGGCAGACGGCGGCGCGCGACCTCGTGAGAGGGCGCGCCGCCGGCCAGAGGTCAGTGAGACACGGCTCGTGAAACGGAACGCACGTGTGTGTAGTCGAACTGCCGTAAACTGGGGTTGTGGGGAGGTTGAGAGGTGGGAGGTGTTGGGGTTGTTCGGAAAAAAATTTCCACACACATACATACAGACACACACACGGCATCCTGACTGGTTGAGTCGCGGAGAGACGCGACTAAAAATGCTTTCACTACGGGATGTGACGCGGCAAAAATGAAGGAGAATTACACGAAGACTAGTGTGTGTGTGTGCGAGAGTATCACAATCAGCACTGTTCGTTCACATCTGCAACACAACAAACTATTAAATAAACATAGCCTGCAGTTTGCACAGATTCCAATCAGTAGAAACTGGTACCTTGACTACACAGTTAATACTGTAGCTTGACAACAACTTCCGCTGTACTGTACACCAACCATCGTCTCACAGCAACAGACGAGTGACGTACAGCTCAGTGATATGTACAAACGCCGACAGCATGGCATTTAGAATACTTTACTAGCAACATGCACTGCACACTGTGCATGCACGTAAAATGTTTGTTACATTAGTTCATACAGACAACTAAAACTGGAACAATAAAGAACGAAAATCCGGAGTAACGAGCTGACACAGCAGCAGCAGCAGCAGCAGCAGCAGCAGAAAGAATCACATGTCTGGTAACATGTCAATTACAAAATGACCAGTAATATATGGGTGAGACTAACTAATATATCAGCTTATCAGCCTGCCAGCCTCTATCAGCCCCACTCTACCTTACAACTAACTCTAATCCTAAACCTAATCATGACCCTAATTCTATTGATCCTAACCGTCCCATGATCCCTAAAACTAAACCCTAATTTATCACTCTTTTTGCACATAAAATACACCGTTTACCATTGTAAATAAAGGTACAGCAAATGGTGTCAAATTATAAGGAAGTAGGGGATTTTCTATGCCTCTGCGGCTAATAGCGGCTGATGCAGTAATTAGTCAGACCCATAATATATCAGCTACATATATAGTTGCATCAATGTTTTACTGGCACTAAAATCATAATAATCAGAACTAACAACAACTTGACCATTATTCAAATACCAGCACAGTACTCATTGTACTAGTGGATATGCTGATTAACCTACAAATATGGCCTAGATAGGAATACTCAAGTTCAACGATAACCAACTACTGTAACTACTATCTATTCACATTGGGAAAAAACAAATCAAGCATCATTGCATATGCATGTAAATCACACAATATCATCAGTGTATACTGGAAGTTGTAACCATCAGACAACGTAATAAACACAGTCAGTTATTCATCACAATAATTAAACTGTGACAGTAATTACACATGCAATAACACGAATGCTTTGAAAAGTGTATGAGATTTACAAAACTCAACTGTAACTGATTTAGCCCGTTTGGCTAAGTTGCCGACCGGGCTATATAGTTGCTTGCGTTAATTTCTTTTTTTTTCTCTTGTTAAAATCATTTCTCGGAGACAAATTATCTCAGGATGGACTGGACTGATTTTTGCAATCTTTTCACCGAATGAAAGTGTTATGGGTGCAGATGATCGAGCGGGACCTCTTTTTCTGATATCTCAAGGGACGTTGCCATGGCAACCAATTTTGTGAAAAAAATGGCAAACTCCCCACTTTCGTTGCTCTGGCATTCAGAAATGGAATGGGATATCGCTACCTCAATGTGTGCATTAACAGCGTAAGTGATGCCTCTTGTAAAAATTTTGTGAACTTCGGTCCAGTAACTTCAGAGTTGACAGCTCATTTGTGAACATCAGATTTTATAACTTATTATGCAAATTTATAACTCTCAAAAATAGTCATCAACAAACTATTCGACTCATTCACTCACAAGTTGATATCTTCAATAACGTCGATAACACAGCTACACACGATCACAGCTGCATAATGATCTGTCAAAAATAAGTACAAAGAATTTTGTCATTGCAACATTGAAAAAGATCTGAATACGTTTGTCTCTTCTTACTCCAACACATGGACTGTGATATATTATCATCATGAAAAACTCCCACCATCTTCACTTTGCCGTTATCAACTGTAGATTTATAGCAGTGCATAATCCGAAAACCGCTAATGTGACATTCCAGGGTTCCCACAGCTTACGCAAAATAAAATTCCCAGACTTTTTCCGATAACTTTAAAGTATGTCCAGGCATTTTGCGGAGCTACCTACAACAGTAACTAAAAATGTTGATTACATGAAAACAGTCCGTTAGTGTATTTTATTATAACATCTGTATCATCTTTTTTTTCTTGACTGGCTCCAACCTCCCCTAAATCAGTCCATAGATCCTGCTGACCCAGGAAATTTGTTTCATCATAAACAGGTCTAAATTTAAGCTAATTCAATGTACATATTACATGCAAATAAACCAACTCATCGATCAGCAAGTCACGAAAAATATGACGTCGTGAAAAATTTCTCTGACCATATCTCAAATTCCCTGAATTTTCCAGGTTTACAAAATTCTCAGACCATTCCATGGTTTGTAGGAACCCTGCATTCCATTAAAATGGCTTCTTAGTTAATATTTAATGGTGCTATCGACACAAGTTACGTAAAATCATACCATCATTCAGTATAAGAAAGTTTGTCAACTTACGCACTTGGTAACAACTGTACAACGTTATTGGAGAAATGCATAAACACCGAGGCATCAACTGGTAAACTGCATAGAGCAGAAACAAAACAACTCTATACAAAAATGTAACACAAATTCTACACATCTGTGAGTTGTTACAATGTGAGCACACTTACACCTTGGGTCCATCCATCCAGTCAGTTAGCTAGCAATGGTTTCTTGCCAGCAGCAAGCTCAGTGCTCAATAACTCGACAGACAATTGCCACATTTTGCTTACTGGTATTCTGCTACCAGGGGCACCTCAACTTTGGGGGTCTCTAAAGGTGGTCGGTCACCAGAAAAATTTTGTCAGTAATATGTACAAACATGCAGTTTGACAAAATCAACATGTAAGCACTAAATTCATCGAGCTGAAACCAAAAATTTCATTTGGGTGGAGCAGTGGGGGCAAAACCTCTGCCCCCCCCTCTTAGAACTGCACCTGGTAGCCACTGCTGACCAAATAGATTAGGCTAATGACATACATTGCCCAACAAACAGTGCTGTCAACATATGAGCCAATACTGCTAGTAATTCTCCACGACTACAATGTCAACCGCAACGACAGAGAACAAGCTGACAGTGTTTATCATTACACCGACAAGATATCATATTAGATGCCACTAAGTCACAATCAGTGGCTCTAATTACTGACAGTTACCCTGAGCACACACAGATGAAAAACTTGTATGCAATATTTAAAACACAACGACTTTTACCAAGTTCAAACAAGAAGAATTTGTCTGAAATATGCATGAACAGATTAGTGAAATAAAGCGACAGATAACTGCAAAATTATGCAGCAGAATTGTCTTGATGGATCAGCCGGCCTTCTCATACTACAGTATTTCCAATGTAGAGTATTTATGCAGTTTTTGCAACATAAGTTCTTGAGCCTATTTAGCTAGAAGTGGCTTAACAGACTTGTGTTTGTATGCACTAAGTTAGACTCCCAACGGCATCACCACTAAACAGAAACTATGCATGCCGTCGTCTCTATCTCAAGGCCGTGTATATATTTTGTATCTACCAAAGCTGTGACTAAAGCAGCATGCTCTATGCTGCATATGTTCCACGTCTCTGATAGTGCAACTTGGGAGTTGCTACAGAAATTCCAGCTATACCATCGGGAAGCTGCCCCACTAGGCACAGTAGGTGTGAACAACTTGCCCACAGTTGTTACGCAGTGACTGGATACAGTGGGATTCAAACCCGTATCTCTCACACACTAACCACTCAGCCACCACACAACTTTAAGTAAGTAAGTAAGTAAGTAAGTAACTTTAATAGGTAACAGGAAGGCTGTCTGCCCTGTGAGACCTCAGCCACTTCTGGAGAAAGTCAATAGAAGGGTGACTGCCTAACCGGGTTCATCCAGAAAATGGCCACTAAAACACAGGCAGCCATTGCAGTTAAACACAACTGTCAGGAAAACAACCAATAACGAACGAGCAAATTCCAATAAATACACGTGGAACAAAATACACAGCACCAAGTAAAGGTCACGAGAGCAACGAGCGACTGGAGGCGCCAGGTGATAACTCAACGACACGCCCAACATCATCATTCACCGCTGCCGCAGCACTAGACTCAGAGGATGCTGGACGAGATTCCACCGAGTCACTGTACGATATGCATCGGAATGAAAAAGACGGCGATGGCAAGGAACTGATGACAACCGACGTTGCGGCAGCAGGACTACAATTGGAATGAGAAACAAAGCCGTGTGAAACAGGAAACTCCAGACCATTAGTGTCTCTGTCATCAGAACTTGCAGCATCATCAACACTACTACCAGACACACTCGACGTCGATATCCTACAACAGCAGAATGCATGCAACTATCACAGGCCAACAACATGCTGTAGTAGCAGTCTGCGATGATATTCACGACAACGAGTCACATAAATAACATGTAAAACATAACAGCACAGAAACCATCCTATGTAGTTTAATCAAGAAGCATAAAACAGTTTGATTCTTTCTTAGCACCATTTATTCACTATAAAGAAATACAACTGAGCTTCAGAAGCAACCAGGTTTCTAGTACTAATATACACTAAACATGCTACAATGAAAACTAATACAGCCTTAATAATGGCTAACTTACAACCAATCATACCTACAGTAAGCCATGTTAACTGACAAACAAGAGGGCCTAGCAGTGGCTAGCATAGCGCGAGATGTTGTTGTTTAGATTACCCCTCCCTGCGACCACAATGTGCGGTAAATTTGGATCGGAATTTGAAATCTAAATTAGCTATAATGCGGCAATGCACTTCCGTCACAGACAGACAGACACTGACATCGTAGCATAAGCGCGCACCATCTCGCACTAAAAAACTGATCATTAACATTACTAGGTGGTCTATAGTACAAAGCAATGTCGAAGAAAGACTGTAGACTTGCCGTCGTTCTAGTCGTCGATAGTGGACGTCAGGATTGAAACTAAGACTGGCACTCGGAGAACTAGTCGCTCCTCGCAGACGCTTCAATGGTGTACTGAAGTAGTTCTCTGACACGTCCACACTCTCAGAGTCAGCTGCAACCCACAACATTATTTGCATTTATGCATATTTATCACATATGCATATGCATATGAGAGACCCAATACAACTTAAGTATGTCTAAAAGAAAGACAAAAACTGTAACTACTAAAATACATGCTAAAGATTCAGCCGTCATGGAGAAGTGCTCAGTGCTTCAATAAGCTGCACCACCAGACATAACCCTAACTCTAACATCCACCTCGATGCCTGTCTTCTAAATAATCTGACACTAGAACGTCTGTTACCGTATCACGTCATAAAATTTCACAAGCCTCAAGTACAGTTGTTAATTTATCAATTGTTATTCAACCATAATCAATGTTTACATTCTACTGTTTTCAAACTTCTTGTCACTAACAATGTCAAAAATAAATGAAGCAAAATTGCTTAATGCACAGCTCCTGGTCTTTCACTTGTCCTTGCTAAAATTACGTGCCGCAAAAAAATTAACATAAAAAGTGCTATTTCTCAGTGATGTATGGACATTAGTTAAATGGACATAGGCTGAAACAGCGCACATAGGCTAGCTAATCCAACGGCACACTAGTCCAACAATGTCATGATAAAGCTTGGAAAGATGCCATCAAAATATCTGAATGATCTTTGGTATGCAGAGATCCACAATGCTAAACTATTCAACCACATATAAAATATGACTATGAACTATAAAATTAAGAATATTCCATTCCATGTGTTTACAATTCACTTGCAGTAGACATGGAGGGAGGCCTATGACATGACTGTTCCACACGTGATGCATGATATGATGCTATACAAACACTAATAGAGAAACACAAATACCTCGACGTTTGACACCACTCAAAGGACTTGGCCGCAAAACAATTGGACTCAGACTTCTCCTACAAAATAGTTAATAGCAAATGTTTAAAGTTAACCGTCTAACAAACTGAAATCTATCAGCATCTTTACAGCACAGTGCTGGCATTAAACCAACCAACCAACCAACCAACCAACCAACCAACCAACCAACCAAGTATGCACTGTCAACTGTGATGGCTTAGAAGCTGTTCACACTATTCTCTGATAGATGCACAAACTACACATACATTAGTCACGACGACGATGCACGGGCGGTCTACAGACCAACACCGTCGCCTAGCTGATGATCACACTCAGCAGCACTGTGTCATCTATTCATTCACCAGTGAAACTGCGACGACGTCTATAACTTCCAGTGCAATGATCTTTGACTGTAGACACTCGGCACAGTGTGTCATCCACAACTTGTCTACACTGCGCAGGTCCATCTGCGTCAACTGGGACTTGTACTGACTATTGCCATATAAAACAGAGTTAGCATAGTCACATACATAATACTGGCACCAGTTACCTGGCACAGACCGTCTTTCGTGTGGGACTAGCACTTGGACTCGGTGTGAAAGCGCTGTTTTTGATCGGCTGTTGTAGTGAAGGTGAGAAGCACTGTTTGCCAACTCGTGTTGGAGACAGCGAGCCTCCGTTGCCTTGGTAGTTGGTCGTGAAAACATGAAGAGGCTCGGCAAACCATCGCGGCCGCTTGGCATCTGTCATCATTCGCTCAGCGTCATCCTTCACATGCAATGTGCAACATCACAAATATCTAAATAAACTGGCCATTAGACTACAACGCAATGTACTCATAACTCAAAAATTG
>Ga0209782_1000128_pt1 | contig 29708 bp, 16 predicted proteins | sample WorMetmaBAHAMAS1_FD_187390 | JGI IMG/M metagenome (GOLD analysis project Ga0209782, IMG submission 187390) | Marine gutless worms symbiont microbial communities from Max Planck institute for Marine Microbiology, Germany - Inanidrilus... | ecosystem: Host-associated > Annelida > Digestive system...
TTTGCGTGATCCTACGTTTAGCCGTTTTGATACAATACCGGAGTGTGACGGACACACACACACAGACAGACAGACAGACACACGACGACGGCATATACCGCACTTAGCAAGGCGTCGCGCGGTAAAAAGCAATCATTAATACTATGAAACATTTAACTCCTAATGACTGTTGTTTTTGCATCTCACAGTCAAAGACGAAGAAAACAGCAGCGTCATCAGCCACCTCTGTAGCATCGTCACACATGCCAAACTCGTCACTGCTGGACACGCCTCTTGACAAGATGATTGTAGATCCATGGGCGTCACCAGCAAGACCAGCTGCAGCCGGTGCTTGGGGTAACCCGACTGACACCGTCACGGCTGCTGGCCAACCTGATATATGGTCAGCACGCCGGTCACCATCACCTGGTAGGATACTTGTTAAATCTTCAGTGCTGGTCAACAGTCATTGAATGATTTTCATTGCCACCATTTGCATGTTGTTTACTCATTTTACCTTATAAGTGGACTTATCTGCAGTCGTTCTCACTAGAAGTAGCTGTTAGTACATTTTGTGGTAAGTTGTTTTTTAACAAGTATTTGTTACCTGGCATTTGAGTGGTTTTATATGTTATTGACCTCTTGCATGCTGCTAGTATTTAATTAAATCTTAATCTATGCATTTTGTCTGTGAAGTTCAGAAAAAAACTCTACTGAAACTCATTTTTGCTGTGTGAAACGGTACCGGTAATTTATAATTTATATTTATGGCATCATGTGCATCCAGTTGAACATAAATTCAGTGTGGTTATCTGAAAAAGTGCCTTTTAGTGTCCTGTGCAAATTTTGGTGGCTCGCATACACTTACTTGAAGGAGATTTCTTGAGTACCAGTATTGAAATCGTTTTGTCTTAATGTTGTTCCCAGTATTTTTCTCATCAGTGCGTTGATGCCACTGGATAGTAAGAAGGACATTCGTCTTGTAAAAGACAGTCTGTGCAAATGCCAAAGGTTTGCTTTTGGGAAATGTGGCCTGTAATAAATCCAGAAGTCTAGGTCATGTAACAGAAACCAACACTAGCAGCAGTAATAGCAGTAGCATATGACTGACAGTATTGTTCTAATAACTGGCAGTGGAAATGACTTACTGATTTCATCCTCTCTTGCTCCACTGCCAGACTCATGGTGTTACTCTGTCTATGCCACCTTGTGGTCTTCCTGGTCCTCGTGGCTATGACTGAAGACCGTGGCGACAGTGACAGTGGCGAGTAACAAGGGACATGTGACTGTATAGAAATATTGATGACTTATAACTTGTAAAACTAACTAAGTACCCATGCCAGCAGTAGCCCAGGCACGGAGACGGTGAATAGTTGCATCTTTACGTTTGTCTGTGGGTGGGAAAATGGCTTTAGCTATAAACACTAAAGTTGCAACTTGTTAAGCAATATCGCCTATTGTTGGACGAACAAAGTTTCTCTACGTTGAGCCCGGTTAGTACAGGAATGGGTGTCCATCTTCGGGTGGGTGTACCACCTCGGTATATAACCAGGCCAACTAGGTCAAGTTAGCCTTGCATCCTTCTTGGTCGCTGAATTTGAGTGCCAGCTTTAATTGGCTGGGTTAGAATTGGAATTGTCACTTCTGAGGGTGGCAGGTTTACTGATCGTATAATTATGACATGCGAGTTCCTGCAGCAGTAAGGCCAGTTGCAGACTGAGATATGCAATTACCTTTACAAAAGTCTTCACACATGTCCTCCGTGCAGGCTGTTGGCATGAATTGACCCTGAGACATTTGACCCTCGGGTCAAAAGGTCACAAGTGCACTATTAGCTGCACGTTGATACCACTGCACATTTTTGTCTGCATCACCAGCATTCATGCTAGATGCAAACTATTTCTACACATCTTGACGTGGCACAGTTTTTGTGTCTGTCTATTATACATTGGTCACACTGGTGAGTCCTGCTAAAACATGAACCAATCAGTAGCCGGTTTCAGCTGTGGACTCTCATTGTCCCAAGGAACCATGTTATGTATTAGGTGGTGTACCGGGTACCTCCTTCTCCTGCTCCTTTATTATTCTGCTATACGGCAGGTTTTCGACAATACGTTCTTGACTATCTCCATCTGTCTTCAGCTTCTCACTTCAGTGCCACATAACCGTATTTTGCCAGCATATGTAACATCTGCATCCTGCTTGTTCCTTCGTTAGGTCTTCCCTTCATTCGTCCTTCAGGTGGGATACACCTGGAGAATTTGTTTGAATGATCCGTGCTTGGTGGTGATGCGTGCTGTTGGTAGCATTACTGTAGCAATTTGTTCTGGTTTCATGCAGGTAGCACTTAGATGTGCTGTGAGTGGGAAGTTGAAAATATGTTGTTGAAATTTTGGCTACGTGAGTATTTCCTGGCAGAAATGTCATTTGTGTGTCTGTGTGCAGTGACTTATGCGGAAATTCAGCGAGACGTTCCAACAAGCCTTGCTCCGTGGGAAGAAGTGGAGGCAAAGATCAAAAGCAATGGAGTGACAGCAAGCAGCCGTGCTGTCAGGACACAGAACCAGGCGAAAGTCGACAATGATGAATTTGTCTTGTTATCTCAGCAGCTTCATAAGAGTCTGACAGCATCATCCGCACCTGCATCTCCACCAGTGACACCAGATGCCAGCACTGCTAATGGAGGTCTGTCAGTTTTGGTGACCATTTGTGGCTTTGCATACCACTTCATTATGTTGATACATAATTTTTCAGTCGATAACAGTTGCCACAACTGCTTTGTGTCATTTCTTAATGTTTAGTTAATTAATGTCAGTTAATAAGGGTGTGCGCACACTAACACAGATGAATTCGTACGAGTTAATTCGTGTGCATTGTTCGCACAAATTGTCAAAGTACATTGCCACGAGTGAGTTTACCCGGAAGTATAGGCCTACGTGTCTAATTGTTCAGATTTCCTGATTAAATTGATAGGCCTACATAAACTATTTATAATTGACAATTTAGCCTGCTCGGCTAAGTGCAGACCGTGATATATATTTTGCTTGCATTAGTTTCTTTCTTTTTTTCTTTTTTATCTTTTTTATGATTTCTCAGAGACAAATTATCTCAGGATCCACTGGACCAATTTTCGCAATCTTTTCACTGAATGAAAGCGCTTTACGTTCGGATGATGGATCTGTACCTCATTTTCCAATTTGTCATGGGACGTTGCCATGGCAACCAAATAATGTTGCTCCAATGAAGGCAAACTGATACTATGCGCATTCTTTGCACGTTCGCCAGATGGCAGCACAGTTTTGTTATGCAACTGCTTGCTAAGGGGCAACACTGCGGTGCCGAGTGGGCTATATGCTATCCTTTGACACGCAGTTTTCTTTTTTTTCTTCTCTTTTAATGATTTCTCGGATAACAATTATCTCAGGATCCACTGGACCGATTTTCACAATCTTTACACCAAATGAAAGTGTTTTTGAGTGCAGATGATCGATCTGGACCTCTTTTTTGATATCTCAAGGGATTTTGCCATGACAACCGATTTATATCATCACGCGGTCCCTCTATTCGTACAAATGATTTCATTTGCCAAAGCATGCAATGGCGAATGAAATCACTCGTACGAACGCCATACAAATGATACGAATGATTCGTATTAGTGTGCGTTGGCACATAGCATTTCTGCCGTTATGGGTTTGTACGAATTAACACGAATTAACTTCTACGAATTCATTCGTTTTAGTGTGCGTGCACCCTTAGAGCTGCTGAAATCTTCTCAGTGCTCAGTATCATGAAACATATTTTAACAGTGCCATTTAACTGATCTGATAATATCTACAGTAAGTTAAGCAGCAATTTTTGTGCACTTAGAAGCTAAGTCGTGACTTTTATAGATTGGTTTCAAGTTTTGGACAGCACATGCAGAAGCTTCTTAAGCCTATCGGCGTGTATAATGTATGTAAGCTACAGTAAAGGAATAAACTGTTGTTACTATCATAGCTTTAACAAAGCAATACTGAGAGTACAATGTGTTATACAAACATGGTAAGATGAGTCTTGAGAGATGTTTCATTATGCTCAGGGAGATCTTAGTAACAAGTAGGAATTAATATAGCATTTAATCATTACTGACATCTCACATTGGTCCTTAATTTTTGCTGGTCTAATGTTAGTGACTTCAGAAGAGATTTAACTGTTGCTTAAAGTTAACTGCCATTTAGTTACCTGGCTAGTAGCATAATGTGATGCCCTGTATTTCAGATGTCATCGACCTCCTGGGCATGACCGAAGATTCAGCAACAGAGATTAAGAAGCTGGAAGCACCAGGAAAGAAGGTCACGCCAGAAGAGTTTCTTGGACCAAATGCAAAACTTGTTGACTTTGATGACTTGGTCTCAAAACCAACGCCTGCAAGTGAGTTATCAGCGTGTGCATTGTAGCGTGTGCGTTTACTTACTTACTCTTTTGTGAGTTTCTTATGGATTGTCATCATGTCAGCCGCTAGTGACCGCAGCAGCATGACTGACAGAAATGTACTCACATGTGCATAATACCTGCTGGTGTTGCTAATGCTTTGCACTCAGGTGCTGTGAATCCATTTGCGATGACGATCGGCAAACCGTCGGCGGCTGCTAATCCGTTTGTCGTTCGCGCAAAGGAGGAAGAGCAAAGTCGTCGAGTTCCGATTGGTCAGCTGCAGCAGTCTGGGTCGGGCGGAGCGACCACGTCCCAGACGACGGTCTGGCCAACACTCGCTGTTGTCTACTCACCGCAGCCTGTACCACCACAGCCTGTTCCGCCCCAGCACGGCTACAACCCATTCTTATGAGGTCACCGTCACGCTACTGTGTGCTGCTGACTTTCAAGACTAGCGATCCACACTAGCCTATCGTAATTGCAGCTGTTGTACTCAACAGTCTTCGTAGGTTTTGAGTATTTCAATGATGATACTTCATTAATTGCTGCTCGGATGATGTCCTGTTAATCATGGTGTCATTGTGTTATTTCATTTATTGATTTATTTAGATCTGCAACATAAAGAAAACTATGAACGTATCTGCAATGCAATATTCTCAAGATACATGTACATATAGTTTTTATTAGCAACATTTATTTCTTTTTGGTTGCTTGTTAAATTTTTTAAAATGATAGATATTATTGCCTGCTCTTGAAGTAAAGTTGTGTTCAGCTAAGATAAATGTGTCATATCCATTGAAGCCAAAAATCAAATCTACATAGGATAACAGAAAGGTATATTCTAACTACAGTACATTAATTACTGTTTATAGAACAAACTCTACAACTTTCAACGAAATAGTTTCGGAGATATTAAAGTTTAAAATTTATCGGTTCGAGATTTAAGTTGCCGACAAGGAAATCAGTTACATTTGTACATGCAGCAGTCGATCTCATGATGAATGAGATACCTGTGGTAAAATTCTTCTAATAACTGCCTGGCACTACCACATTTATCTTGTTTCTGAAATGTTAATAAAATTCTTTTTTCCTTTGTAAAAAGTGTAATATCAATAAAAACTTATTGCACAACTCTATAGTGGCATCAGTTCAACAAACCTTTGCAGTTTTGGTCACAGTGGATTGACTTCAGCATAAAATTTACAATGAACCGTATGGTAATAATGGAGTTTGTGACAAATAACTTTTTTTTCTTTTTTGGGTCAGTTAACCATTTACCCCCTCTCCTGATTGATGCGAATAGTAACTTATTAGATATAATAGCTGGAAGCCGAAGTTTCCATTTTCAGCTTTTAAAACTTTCATATCTCAGAAACTATGCTATATATTTTGTCAAAACAGTTTACATTAAACAAGTATTAATTAGTGTGATTAAAATAGTATTTGTTTCTGTTGGGTTGTGTTGGACTTAAATGGATTTGAACTTTGGCATGCTTCAGTTGTGACACTGCATCTAACTACTACATTGACTATGCCATTATCTTTTTGACTTGAGTTTCGCAAAGTAAATAAGTAATTCACTTTATTGCATTACTGTATATAGTTTGAAGCAAAGCATTTGGTTTCATTAAAAACAATTATATATTTTGGAACTCCAAAAAATCTGTAATGTTAAAATGTGAACTTTATATACCAACTGTCCCATAAAAATGTCCCTAATCGAAACAGTCATATAGCTCAAGAACTGCAACATGATGTTTAGTGCCACTCACTGACACTCAGTAATTTATTTTACAGGGTGGGCCAAAGAAACCGGACTGTTTTTGAGAGTTAATAACTTCGCGACATTTAATGGGAGAAAGGTGCGTAATATGTTAAAAGTTTCCAAATTTTGTCTAGAAAAAGAATATTACTTGCATATCAGTGAATTTAAATATTCTTTACCTAGCTTGTATAAATATTCACTACCCCTCCACCGAGTGTCTGCTGATGGGAGGTTAACACTTTTCAAAGCTGTATGGTTTCTGCTGCTGTTTCAAAACTTTGTAAAACTGAACTTGACCAGGAACTACAATAAAGGGAGCCTATTACTGTGATCACATTGTCGAACAAGGACCACTGCCGAACATTCGCTGTTTTTCGAACGATGACATCTGTTTCAACAGGACAGAGCTCTGATCACACCACACTGCGGCTTACCTGTGCTCCCATGTGCCACTGTTCATTTTACTGGAAAACCAGCCTTCAAATACTCCCAGACTGTCTGGACTCCAGATTATTCAGAGTGGACAGCACTAGATGAAGTATCGTAACAGAATTTCAGACACTGAGTGGCTGAAACACGTGCTAATCGACTGTTGGACTCAGCTAAGTCCGGACACTCTGAACCAAGCGATCAATCAGCGGCCAAGACTATGGTTATAAAGTAAGTAAGTAAGTAAATGTTTTTCTAAGGTGCTACATATCGAAGGTTAAAGGTTAGGGATGCCCATGCTGAATTTCGTCTGGACCAATTCTGTGTGCAGATGATTGTTGCTGCTACTTTCATTACATGGTCGAGTTAAAAATGGCAAAATTCATGCATTTTTATCAAATTCAGATTAATTTCCGATGTAGTGAATATTTGTGCAATCTAGGCAAAGAATTTTTAAATGCACTGACATGCAAGTTTTATGCTTAATCTGCAACTTTTGACATTACATGCCTTTTTCCCATTAACTATCGCAAAGTTATCAACTTTCAAAAACAGTCCAGTCTTTTGGCTCACCCTGTAGAATGTGGATGTTTATAAATATCATTACCTCATGCGGGCACTGGGCCTGATGCTCCCTAGAAACATTATAGATTTTGGTGCTATATAGATTGCTTCCTTTTGTTTCTTGTAATTTGCTTTTTTCTCTTGGTAATACATATTTTCTTTTCTTATTTACTTATCCTTTATCTTTCACTTTGAGAATAGGTCTGCTCTATTTTTCAGCCAGATGTCATAAGAAGCAAATGAACCTGGGTTATAATTTGCCTTGGTTTATTTATGTTGTTTTTTTGTGTTTGATGATCTGTATTTCAGTAATGTAGTGGTTGTATTTAGTTTTGTGTTAGGTTTTTCTTCTGGCTTTAATTTAATTTTATCAGTACTTGCCAAGAGATTGGCTTGGAAGAGCATCTCCGATATGACCTATTTGGTGTCAAGTGGGATGTTAAACATTAACTCATGCAGTCAATCAATACTAACAGCTTGCTTGGAATGATGTAACTGGTGGTGTCATTGATTACAAGTACTTCTGTGGTAGATTTACATTACAGCTTGATAATCGTTTTTTTATTGGCTTAATGTTTTTTAACGAAGACTTGGCTGTTTTCCATGTTAACAGAAAAAAAACACTGGTGAAAGAATTTGTCCAAAAAATTTTGGTTCAGTTATGGAATTCATTTTTCCTTCAGAAATTGATATTTTTATGGGCCACCCGATATTATTATGCACCGCCCTATCGTTGGGGGGGGGGTATAGTGCTGTGATCCATCTGTCTGTCTCTCCCATTTGCTAGGTGGCTGCATGGTATGCCTGCATCCAGCTGCCATTAGTGGGGATATATCACTTTGCTAGATAATATAGAAGGATGAATGAAGGGAAGACGTAAAGGAGAAAGAAGGAGGATGCAGTTGTTACATATGTTGGCAAAAGATGGTTATGTGGCACTGAAGTGAGAAGCTGAAGACAGATAGAGATGGAGTTTAAGAACGTCATTTCAATAACCTGCTGTATAGCAGAATACTGGAGGAGGAGGATATCACTTTACTGTGCAGTACCTTGTTTACACCATGTCCCATGAAAAGTGAAGACACCATATTTTTACTTGTAACTTGACCAAAATGCTTTCACCGACACACAGTGGTAAATTTGTAATAGTCGTCATTAGAAAGTCTAATGCACCTCACACATGTTGCTTCACTACCTTGTAAAATATTAATGCCAGAAAACTAGCAATAGTCTGAAACAGTTAATGTGATTAACATGATGAACAATAAATCATAACTTAGTGTGGACAACATTTGACCGAGTTTTGGACAAGAAGGTTGATAGTCTGATGGCAAGTGCATTGTTACAGTGTCCAGCTCGAGTTAAAGAACTTGCCTGTGATATGGCAGATGGCGGATAACCCTTGTTGTAACAGCAGCGAATCATCATGCCACATTGATCTTGAATTTAAGATATCAGACTGGCTTTGCCAAATTCCCAGCTGAAAACATGAGCAAATGACTAATAATTATTTTCGTGTGCAGAGGCACTACACCCAGGGCTTGAAGTATGCCAGCTCGCACCATGTCACAGACCCGGCACTCTTGATCTGCTGGATCGCACCAGTCGCTCAGTGTCTGGTTTACACTAAAGCCTAGGCTGCAGTTTCTCAGTACACAGTGACACAAATTGAACAGTCTCTCAGCGGTAGCTATTGGGCTAGTGTAACGATCGGTGCCATCAGACTATCAACCTTCTTGTCCAAAACTCGGTCAAATGTTGTCCACACTAAGTTATGATTTGTTGTTCATCATGTTAATCACATTAACTGTTTCAGACTATTGCTAGTGTAACAATTAGTGTTTATGTGCCATTTGAAATAGAAGCTGGACGTAGGTTAACACAGAAATCAGAAAATGCTTGCCAAAATATGTTAGCATAAGCTGAAAATGCACCAGAAAGCGTTTGGTGGCCTGGGTCCATCCGGACCCATTGGGGAACTTGCAGCGCTCCTCTAGACCCCCCAGCTGGATTTTAGGGGGCCTACTTCTAAGAGAGGGGAAAGGGTAGGGAAGGGAGAGACCTAGCTCCTTTTTGAAGCCACTTTAAGCCCTGACTACACTGTGTCATCTTTATTAATTCAAGTGCATACATTCACAACGAATATCTTTTCTGTCAGTAAACCTGGACATTGGATAAATATTTTGCAGTGACTGTTATTAGCAACTGTGTAAGGTTTGGGATCTGTAATAATCATCTGACTACAAATTTAGCGATGAGTCCACTAGCGAAAGAGTTTTGAAAATCAGTTAAGATTTAATTGGGCTACTGCTGTGATTTTGGTGTCTTCCTTTTTTGGGACACTGTTTAGTAAATGTGCCTATATTATCCCCCTGCTGTTGTTAGTACTAAACATAGACCATTTTAAGTTCTTGACAAATTAGAAATCTATGGGATAATCATTCGTGTATAAGAAATGTTTATGCTGACATTATTTTACTGCATTACCAATGTAAAACTCACTAAATATATGTGCACAACACTGGAAAATTCTCCAGGTTGATTTCGTTGCCTATTACCGCACTAAATTTTGTTTCCTGCAGCCGCTACTAAAAAGTTGTGATGCCCATATATTTAATGTTTATATCGTACATGTATTTCTGTGAATAAAAGCTGAGTACTGTGACGTGCCAGTGGTTTTATATGTTTGTTCATGCATAGCCAGACACTTGAATATATACTATCACCAGAACATATTGAAAGCAGCTGATGCAAAATACAGAATGCATATTATTATTATTATTTTTTTTACCCTCGGTAAATATAATCCTGAGGGATGACAAAAATTAGATCGATTACAAAAAAAATATTATTATATTGTACTGTAGGTTATGTTTTATTCAGTTGAATACTGAATAGGCTGCCTTATTATGTTGTTTTGTGATTTTGCAGCTATTTTTTGTTAAATTTACTTTTTAATATATGTGAATTATGACTTTTTTGTACAAATATCTAGACTGTTGCTGTGTAGACAGACATAATTTAATTTTGCATACTACTGTTTGATTCAACAGTTTGTTTAAACTGTACTCACATATCGTTGAGTGTCTGTTGTACGTCTGTTGTTAGCATATGCTTCAGCTGTCTTTAATGTTCATGTTGCTTAGTGTTGTAATGTTTTGATTTTCAGTGTTATTAAAAACTAGCAGTTGTGACAATGGTAAGGTCATTTTATATCATTATCCATATAATCACTTTATTTATTGCAGACCGGGCTATATATTTTACCTTCCGTAATTTCTTTCTTTTTTTTAAATTGAGCAAAGCTATCTCAGGATCTACTGAACTGATTTTCACGATTTTTTTTCACCAAAAAATTGGAAGCTATTTATATAAACGTTGTCAATCTGGACCAGTTTTTAGCGTGAGATGTAATATGTACATCTCGCTCTTATGCTACGATGTCATTGTCCATCTGTCTGTGACGGAAGTGCATTGGCGCATTATAGCTAATTTAGTTTTCAAATTCCGATCCCAATTTAACGCGCATTGCAGTCGTGGTGCATGCGGGCGCGAGGGAATGGATCATCGCCGGGAAGAGTGGAGGGATCATCTCGCGCTATGCTAGCCACTGCTAGGCCCTCTTGTTCCGATTCTTCAAGGGACGTTGCCATGGCAAACAATTTTGGGCAAAATTGGCAAAATGGCCTTCATTCAGCACTCTTGCATTTTAAAACGTGTTGGAATATCGCAATATGGATAAGCAGCTTTATAGCGCCAGTGATCCGTCTACATCGTGTACAAATATGGTGAACTTTGGTCCAGTAGCGCCAGAGATTGAGGTGTAAGAAATTTGTACTTTTGAAACGATACATCAAAAAGCGGCCTATCTCACCAAATATCTCAACAACTACTGCACCGATCTTCACCAATGTTTCAGCTTTGGTAGATGTATGTATGGAGATTATAAAACTGACATAAGTTTCACGCTGGTCGAAGGGACGTTGCTATGGTAACCAATTAATTTTAGGGGATTTTTGCAGACGTCAAAGTTGACTGTCATCACTCTTTGCTCTCGTGTTCTGAAACGAAATGCACCATCGCCTTGCTCTATATCGTGTAAAAAGATGGTGAAAATCGGTTCAGTAGTTTTTGAGTTAAAGTGGGTAAAAATGAAAATTGTGTTGTGACTTTTACCGAAATTTCACGATTTTCGTTCATTTGGCATACTGGCGTTCTGAAATGGATTGGAATATTGCAGTTTAGATTTCAGAACGTTAATCAGCAATCATTTCTGTACATCTTGTGATATTTGATGAAATTCGGATTAGTGACCCTGGAGTTTTAGGCGAAAGAAGTTGTACGGCCAGAGTCGATAATTGTTACCACGCTTAATTCACCTATGTTCGCTATGGGGTGGGGCTGATGATCAGTAAGTAAGTGTTTTTACAAGTAGTCACTAGGTGGCGACACTACGGCGCCGAGCGGGCTATATGCTAGACTTTGCCATGCATTTCTAGTTTTGTGTACTGCAGTGCTTTCTTATGTTTGGCTTGTTTTTATTTAATTTCTGAAATTCTAAAGTTACACAGTGGTTTAAGTTTCCTGAACATGTCTGGAACAGTTTTTCATATGTCCACAATAATCTAACTGAATCTAGCATTTCATTTTCATTCTACATTTTTAATAGTTTTTTTTCCAATTGGTGTTCTTACTTGATAAGCAAAATGGTTCACAGTAGGGACATTGTTACTGCAAACCACATTCTTAGTGATAATAGCTTCTCAACTAGAGAAATATGCAGTTGTATTTATATGCATATCCATGCCTTACCCATCCTAACCCTAACCTTTGACCATACTACTGTAGGATCAGTGCATGCCTGGAGCACATCTGTACTGACTCTGGTGTCAGTAGCTCAAGCTAATTTACTTTAGATCACAGACAACACAACTGATTGCCCTATCCACACCTCTGCTGCTGCCAGTGTCAGTAGTCATTCACCTGCTGCAACCTTTGCAAATGTGATTTCTGTGACAAGAACATTCTTGCTTTTTCAGTGATAACTGACAGCCGAGTGTTTCTGCGTGAAAATTTTGAAATTTGGTAATAAAATTTAGCATTCAGAGGAAACCTGATGACTTATTTGTGATGTTGTGAAAGCATCCTGAAACTGAAATTTAACTTAATAGTATTTTTTCCATGTGACAACTTACTGCTGCTGGAGTATCTTCTGTTTTGGTCAGTTTCCAATTCGGTAATTGTTCTGCACACAAATAATGACAGCGAACTTTTGTAGTTTTTGATATTGATGTATTTGGTTTTAATTCAAGGCTTGTATATATGTATTGTATGTTCATGTGTTTTTAAAATTAACTTCTGGCTGTCTTCTGTAATGTTTTTATGTATATAATTTTCATTATTTAGTATTTGCTGATTATGACAAATAAACTGCCACAATGTGCAATGTAACTGCAAGTGTCTACCAGTTCAGTTCCAATTCCGAATGTTTTTATGGTTTCATAGTTCTGTAGGATTCTTGTATGATTTATATCAGAACTGTTAAAATTCTTCTAAGGTTCTCATATCTGTGCATGCCTCTCACAGCTCTTCCTGTTGTGTTCCTCAAGGTTCAGTCCTAGGTCCTGTACACCACTGCACTTAGTACTTTCATCTCCTCTCTTTAACTCAACCACTACCTTTATGCAGATAAATGATAAAAACTGCAGTTTATCCACTGTGTTAAAAGCCATGCATCAAACACTGCAAAAATCATAAAAAGGGAATATTACCCACCATCACGTCACCTACATGTCAACGTGATGCTGAGTAATATGACCTTTTTATGATTTTTGCAGTTTTTGATGCATGGCTGTTAACACAGTGGATAAACGGCAGTTTTTATCATTTATATTTGCTATTTTACTATCAACTACGGTACATTTTATAGCACTTAAACTAGGAAGGGCCATTATGCATCAGCACACTAAAATTCTGCTGAAATCAGTGCAAATATTTTTGCGATAACGATTTTCCAGATGGTGATTTGCCACCATTTTGAATATGTAAAGGGCAAAATTTTACTTAAAGAGGAGGTGTGAAGGACCGATGCATGTCACCATTCCAAATGTTGTCGAAATTGGTCCATCCATCCTGGAGATAGTGATTTTTTTATTTTAGAAGATGGCCGCTGCCGCCATCTTTGATTTTCAAAATCGCAAAATTTATTGGCTGACGTAGTTCAGAGGGCAGAGATGCATCACACTGCCAAACTTCGTCAAAATCGGCCATTCAGTTGTATCAAGATGGAGGCCGTCTGCCATCATGGATTTGTTTGGGGCGTATTTGGACCACCCATGTGTTGTACTCGGTGGTGTCTAGCACTGTGCAAAATTTGGTTATGATCGATGCAGTAGTTTTGATAATATGAATGTTTCAATACTTGACACATTTGGCTGGAAAACGCCTATTCACACCCCAAAATTGGGTTTTGGGGCTATTTGACCCCCCCCAGTGGGCTGCAATATCAACAAAAGCCAAAAAACGCACACCCTTGCGTCAGTCAGCGTCATTTGAGCCATCAAGCGTTAAAATCTAACAAGCAGTCTACCTGTAGAGCAGTTCCTTAAAAAGGTATAAATGAAAAATTGGGTTATTTTTCACCTAATTGTCCAAAAGTCCCCCATGGAGGGATTTTCACCAAATTTTGCACAGCTGTAGAAGTCGTTGACGTTTAATCACCTGTGACAAATTTTTGGCAGTCGGTTAAGGGACGTCGATTCTGTGGGGGTCGAAAATGGATAGTTCCCATTGACTAAGCCATTGGCTGTTAACGCTGCTGACGCAACTGCGCAGTGAGTGATGACCCTAAACTCTTCTCCTTTCACCCACCTGACTTCGACTTGAGAATGTCCTTCAGCCATCAGTTATCCTTCCTGGATGACTGCAAATCTCTTAACTCTCCACACCTCTAAGACCAAAATTCTCCTCATTGGGTTCAGCAAGCAACTTGCCAACGATGTCGTGCTGAACTTGAAACCACCCATTTGGCCTACAGCATTGGCTTTAACTTTGATAAACACGTAACCTTTTCTGATCAGATATCGTCTGTATCCAAATCCTGCTATTATCACATTCGTCAACTTCACTGCATCCATCCAAAACAGCCATCACCATTGCCACCTCATATCCACTCCAAACTTGATTACTGTAATTCTCTATCACAATCTCCCCAAGTCTCAAATAACCCACCTCCAACAAATCCAAAATTTTGTTGCATATGCTGTTGTCGAGGCCCCCAAGTCCTGTCACACCACTCCCATCCTACACTCTCTTCGCTGGCTCAGGATAACTGAACCCATTGAATATGAAATTCTGTCACTCACAAGGGTTTTTTTTACTACCACCCAATCTTCGTCACCTCATCATGGTTCAGCCTCATCGTAACACCCGCTCCTCATTTGTGGTCACTCTTGCCCATCTTCATCATCGTCTTTACTAATAACTGTTATTCCACCGTCGCACTCGTGCCTCATATGTCTACAATGGATGTCTGGCGTGGTATAATAACATACTAATCGTTCTTTTCATTGTCTGCAAATCTTCACCTCATCTCTGGAATCAACTTCCTGCTTTTCCGACAACCGCGTACCAGTCTTTCCACCTCGTCTCTGATGTTCCTTCCCCTCGCACTTCACCTCCTTCCATAAACTCACCCCTGTCATTATCCATAACTTCCTCACTCTTCCACTACTCCCAGCTCAAAACCTTTTTCACAAATCTTTCCCACCATATATTTTTTCACTCTCACAGAACTGATTTAATGGATTCCTGGCTGTTCGCCGTCTCTTCTGTTTCTAGTTCAAGAATCACTGATGGTCCCTCTGGCTTAATACTTTTCAAAGATAATGTTTATATTACTAATAAAAGCCCCAGGCCGATCACTAATTACAGCTGTCGGCTACCAGGCCAAGCGTCCTCGCTTTACTCAGTAAGCTTACTCTTGCTGGAAAATTTAACGAGTTTAATGCGTTAACTCACATCTCGCGCAAACGTAAGCGTCTGGTGTCTCCGTCTGTCCGTCCACTCCATCTGTCCGTCCCATCTACATGTATGTGTAGGCTTACACAAACTAACTAGGGTGCAGCCCTAGACACACACACTATAGTACGTGTAATATTACACAAACTGTGTATCATGCAGCGATACGTACGTCAAACTGCGGTCGTCTACGTACTACACTTGTCTATTAAATAATGGCACAAACGTGCGAAGCAATTAAACGAGCATTTGCCGACGAGTTGTCGCTAGCTATATGTTGGTAGCTGTGGCTACGTCAGACGGCGTGGCGCCGTGGTGGTGGTGTTAGCGACGTGGCCTCTGGTCGCAGCGTCCTCCGTGACCCTGCACGTCCTCGTACCACTCGATGTTGCAGTACTCGCTCTGACACTGGTCGTTGTCGTGACACTCGGCGCCGAGCGGCAGCTTGCTGTCACACTGACCGTTCACGTCGTACATGGACGCCTTCTGACAGATGAGACCGGCACAGCACTGCGCGTCACGCTGACACGTCTGACCGTCTTGCACGCACGTCACACACTCGCCCGCCTACACGCACGCACGCACGCACGCACACACACACACACACACACACACACACACTATAGTACGTGTAATATTACACAAACTGTGTATCATTAGAATCAATCTGTGAATTAGGCCTATGTCAGAAGGGAACAGGGGGACGGCCGGGTAGGAAGGGAAGAGGGATGGGATGAGACGAGGGGAAAGAAAGGGAGGGAGTAGCCTATGCCGTGTGTATCTTTATAGACACACAAACGTCATACTCGGCAGTCTGCAACACCACGTAGCGACGTGTTTGGGGCTGGAGGGATCGACATGCATCACTCACGGCGAGGAAAGCTGTTGACTAGCTCACATCGACACATTGTAATTTTGTAAAGTACAGGAACGCTATATGTCACTGAACGTACTTTAACATTACTTCTTGCACTCGTCTGCCGCCGGCGCTATACGTATACGCCTACATTTTACCGCGCATGCTTATCCTCACTATAAATCATCTTGTGAACTCCTTTTGATAGGTCTGTACCGCATTAGCATCCGTGAAGGCCTATAATGTAAATTTCGTTTATTTATTTTTCTAAACTTGCGTGTCCTAATATTCGAACATGGCAGACCGAAATTACGTGCTAGCTGCATGACAGTATATTATACCGTTCTGGCGCTGTAGCCGTTTTGCCAGTAGCAGGTGAGGTCGCCGCAGCACTTGGGAAAGCCGCGGCACGACTCACCCTCCTGCTTGCAGCTGAAGATGCCACGTCGCCATAGCTGCTCGCCCGCTCCCGCTGGACCGCGCCTTCTCAACACAACCAGCTCAGCGCCATCGACACTTCATTATACGCTGTATATTTCACCAGCTTTTTAACTATATAGGCTTTATTCTCGACTTAAATGCAAACATCTCTGTTCAGCTCCATGGGCCTATAGGCTACATCGACTAAATCATTTTGTTGTTTAGAGTTTAGACTACCAATTGCTGACAGTATTAAAGTATGAAGATAGGAAATGATGGTTCCTGTTCCAGTAAAGTAGGCTAAAAACAGCTAGGGCTAGTTACATGGGCGCGTCGATCCCTATGGGACAGGGGGACATGTTCCCCCAATATTTATGAAGGGGGACGTCCATGGTAATGTCCCCCCAATATTTTAGGTTTATTTTATCCAGTAACAGCAACAAGTGTTGTTTGTTGTATTTTAATGCAAATAGTATGTGTAGTTTCACAAAAAGCTTCAGCTTCTGGGGAGACTTCGTCCCCAGACCCCCTACCGGGGCTCTGCCCCTGGACCCCGCGGAGGGGACTTCCGTACCCAGACCTCCAGTTTTATTTTATGTCCCCCCCAATAATTCTGTGAGATCGACGCCCTTGGCTAGTTATCAGTAAAGGATTTTACCCGTCACGGTTTCTTCGGTGCCAAGCTGAATCTACATCGCAAAAAAAACAAACAATTAAAAGTCGTCACTAGTAGGCATACCTGACTATAGACCTACGTACGTGACCGTACTGTTCCTGACGAGTAATATTACTACCGTACTGTCACCTGCCGGTCATCGAGTCAGCGATCGTACGACTAGAGTTTGAAAATGCAGTTCATAGGCCCATAAACCAAAAACATTCAGAACTCCAGCATAAATTTCCGAGCTGGTTTTCTCCACTGATATGTAGGCCTATAGCCAGGTGCACACAGTAGACAACTCTCAGCTGACGCAGAGGACTCGCGCGACGCTGCGTCACGCCCAATCGCGCTGCACATAAAGCTATACGCTAAATATAATCAACAGGCGACGGTCGTCAGTCGACTGTTGACAGCAGTGCACTTGGCCACGTCCACCGTCGACAAGTGTTGTCAACAACACTACACAGACTGTCGTTGTTTATCGAACTTGGCGACGACGGACGTGACATATGGAGTCTGGCAAAATTACTAGAGGGCCTATGGCTATAGCATAGCGCGAGATGACCACTCCCCTCTTCCCGGCATGCACCGCGAACACAATGCGCGGTAAATTAGGGTCGGAATTTGAAACCTAAATTAGCTATAATGCGCCAATGCACTTCCGTCACAGACAGACGGACGGACAGACAGATGGACACTGACATCGTAGCATAAGCGCGAGATGTATATATTACATCTCGCGCAAAAAATGGCGTAGGCGTAGAATATTACACGTCGAGCGAGACGTTAACGAGCTCACTAATTAGTGATTATATGATTGTACTTACTGCGAGTGAGTGTGGATAGCGAGCCGGACACTAGCAGGGCAGTACACACGAACATCACCTGCACGAGTTCCATCTTCAACTCAGACTCCGGTCCGTCAACTATTGAGCAGCTTCAGTGAATCGACAGCAACCGGTGAAACTGCACACTCTTTGACTGGTTCAACTATGATCAATTGCGCTTTGACACACAGCTATTATATCAGCTGTTATTCAGTCATTAGGCATAGGCCTATGCAGCAGGAAAACTGCAGTCAAACGACGGCAGGATATCCGCTCGCATACTGTCAGACAAATGCCACCCATGAATGGCATGATGATTAGTTACGTTTAGTGGCAGTCGAGCACAGACAGTTAACCCTAGTGTTGCAATGGTATTTTTTAAAACGTACGTTGCAACTGGGGGGAGTAAATGACCCTCCAGGTGTATCTCGGGTTCTGTGCCCCCTAAGAGATAAAATTCCAAAGGCTATACCCATGTTTTCGAGGGTAAGCTTTTCAACGGTCCCCATGCTAACCTTGCCCGGTGATTCCTTTACCCCGAAATTCAAGATGGCGCCCGAAAACCGGAAGTAGTTTTATATTGGCACGTGCATTGTATTTGAACGATATTTGCGTCGGATATTGTTTTCCTTGTCGGCAAATTGAATGCCACTATTGTTATTTAGACCACAATTCACCTTGATGTCATATTTCAAGATGGTGGCGAAAAAGCACCACAACCACACTGAATCTGAGATCGTCGACATGAAAACGCAGTGAATGTTATGTGCAAATTTTGCAGTAGATTCCAATAGTACGTGTCTAGCTTCTGTGTCTTCCACATCCCATAAAACATACGCTTACATCTTACGTCGCCAGGATGTGAGCAACACCTGACAAACTGAAACTACTTCGGCTTTTTTGTCGGCCATATTTATTTCCGGTGTGACGGCGACATCTGGCGATGTGAATATTATTGCCATTGAGCAGGTCAACCCTGAAAACATAGGTACAGCAGTTGGAATTTTGTTTTTATGTGCCTTAGAAACCAAATAACCCCTTAACATAGGATTTTCAAGCTTTTTTAGTTGGGTGTCCATTTTCCAGCCGCCATATTGGAAAAACGAGTGGAGATATCTGAAATTTTTTTTCAGCATTTTTTAGCCCACATATATTCAGGAAGAGTCACAAAAGCCATTGTCACAATACTAAGCGGTTTTGGAGCAACAGGGTAAGAAGTGCGCCTGAGGGGTAAAATACCCCCAATTGCAACATAAGTGATAATATACCTGACTCCTAAATAGTCCTATAATTTGACGATCGATAGATCGCTGTTATGTTTCTGTTTTGATAGTACTGTACAAAGTAACGATATCACCGTGTTGTATACTGTCACCGCCAATTTTTCAGTCCTCAAAGAACACATTTACATGCAAAATTTTGCAGGAAATCTACAAATTTCAGAAGTGATAGGCTTACCACGAACCATGCCATCGCAGCGACTATTACAGGGTGGCCCAGCTAAAGTTGAAGCCAACTTATATTATTCTTGAATAACATTTGGATGCATAGGTAAAATTCAATGATTTTTGGCACATGTTAACTATATGCAACAAACAGGGGTGGCGGAACGTTTTCAAAACAGGCAAGGCACGCTAGGCGCGCTGCATTGACGTTCAGGGGTGCTTTGCACACCCCCGCGCACGGCCGAAGTCCATGCTGGGGTTGGTGTGGGAGGGGGTCGCCCCCTCCCGCCTAAAGGAATCCGGAGGTGCCACTCCCAGAATTTTTTTTGTAAATTTTAAGACGCCAAATCGTGCATTTTCGTGCATCCTGAGTCACTGAACGTATTCATTAACAGTAGGCGCTGATGCAATAAATATCTGTCCCTTGCAGCAGGACAACAGTCTGAGACACTGACATCCTTCGCTAAGTCTGACTAGCGACCACCTGACAAAACATTTCGATTTTCCATAGAATACTAACTGGAACTTGGAAAAACCCTGTTCCACAAATCAGCTCTGAGGGACACAGCTAACAATGAGTGGTTAGAAAAAATCCACAAAAAAGCTTAGTACAGGTTTGAAAAGTCAGTATAATGGACTGCACGAGACTTGTTTGCAATTCAATCGTATTTTGCAGTTTCATCTAAATACAATTACACTGACAACTTGTTGACATGCAGTAACTATTATTGGTAAGAACTAACAACACTACTAGATCATCAATACATTAGCATAAATTACAGTCCCAGGACACAAGTACGAATTGATGGCGACTAGTATTATCTGATTATCTCACCGTCACTAAGAAATAACATTACATGATTAATACCAATCCCAACAGTTCAATATCACACTGGCTATGCCAGCAAGATCATGCAGATACTGGAGTTTCTTGTCTTGTTAGCCAGCAAATAACTGACAAGCTAGCTAACAAACACAGCTTCAACAGTGTCCTGTTGTCAGTTTTATGAGAAATGCTCACTGCTCTGTGTACCAATAACTGATGTAACAACACATAATCAAACTATAATCTGATCGACTCGAAACATCACATTTTGCAAATATATAAATATTAATGACAGTTTCAAGTTCAAGCCGTCCTCGCTGTCTCAAAGGTCAGCTAATCAGCTTAGTTCACTAAGCGATGCAACGGTCTTTTTTCGGTCGGCAAGATGTGCTGCGACAATGTCTGCAAACTCGCTGCGGCCAAGCAGCTGGTAGGCGAGCGGTAGAAGACTGAGCACGGTGGAGTGTAGCTCAGCTGAGCCGAAGCAGAACACATCAATGCCAAGCTCAAGTCCCTCGCCGTAGTCACATTCGTCATTCGCAAACTGCACCAGTGTCACAATCTCGGTCAACGCGTCAAAATGCCGGTCTCGTTCTTCCAGCGTCTTACTCTCCGCAATCAGCTTCAGCATCTTCCGCAAATTTCCTGCACACAGCAAGAGGATGTGTTTAGCTGCATGCACTCTGTGTCTCTACTGAACTGTTTATCGACAATATTTGTATTTTAGTTATATGCTTTATCACATTGGCTATGCCAGCAAGAACATGATACTGGAGTCTCTTGTCTTGTTAGCCAGCAAATAACTGACAAGCTAGCTAACAAACACGGCTTCAACAGTGTCCTGTTGTCACATGTGTATCATGAAGCAGTAATTAACAAAAATACTGTTATACAAGAAACAAGATGTCAACAGTCAGTATGGCTATAGTGGCAGTTTGGCTCGACGGTAGCAGCATTCTGCACATCACCAATATTACTCTACATCAAGCCCGGAGATGGATAAGCCTTCATGGACTACACGGACGGTATTGTTACGTAGCCAACTCAGCCTCATTCCCTCAGTGGGACAGGAATTAAGTAGTATCTCACCAATATAGTTACAAGATGAACGAATGTCATGTGTACGGGAGTGGTACATATATATGTGCCTCACTGCATTGTCCACTAGCATCGGAAGACCATTATCCGCTACTTCACCAATGACAAAGCACTGCTCATCACAGTCATCACTCAGATAACCAACCATCCAAACAGCATTATCACAACTGTTCAAAACCATTAACCTTCAACTCCATCATAATATCTGGTTAACCGGCCACGTTAGATGACACTACAAGGAGACAAAACTCGAGCTGCAAACCTGGAGTCTCCGGTAGAGGTCGATAACCAACGCCATTCTTGTCCACAGGCACGACGATGCCAGCTCCATGAAAACATCTGGCTACGACCTTCTTGTCGCGTTCTTTCATCCGCGCTGTTCGCTGCTCCAGTGACCAACCTTTTGTCTCCGCAGCCGACTTGAAAAGTTTTAGCAGCTGAGACAAACTGGAACTTTTGTCTTTCTTCAGTTTCTCTTCTATCAACCAACTGAACATCAACAAATACTTACCTCACATCTCACATACCAACATCATAACAAGACAATCTCAGATTACTTGCCGTTGCTATAGTTCATCAGTTTGCACTGCCTACGACTGTTACTTCCAGTTCTATTAACACTGTTTTCAAGTCAGCCACTTCCTCTCGGTTTTTCTCCATCTGTTCAGCAAATGAAAGTTTGAAAATAAATGGCACACACAAGTTTTTTCATAGGCCAGACGCCATTCCTGTCATCCAACAAACAGTGTTAAGCAGTAAGGTAAACATAAGAATAATATTAGACAATATATATATTATAAATATAAAAATAGCACAGTTTCAGGCAGCCATGAACTTTCAATAGGACACTGAATGTTTATTTGCTAGTGAGCTGTGGCTTCAACTCAAAACTGCACTAAAGCTTCATAAAAGTCCATGTGCCAGGTGCGCATGCCGAGACACTGATGGTAGCAACAGAGAACATCTTGTTCTCTGTTGTTAGAACAGATCACGATGGTCTACCATCAACATGCCTTACTAAGCTGTATGAAACCAAGGGCCCGGTTTTCAAAGGTTCCTAAGATGTTCCTTAGATTTTCCTAAATCTGTCCTAACTATATCATAAGATTATCATAAATAAGGGACTTAGGAAATCCTAAGATTATCCTAAAATCGTCGTAAACTAATTTTCATAAATAATCTTAGCACATCGCAAATTTCTCGCAATGTTATCCTAATTGAATATAGCAGCCAATCACAAGAGCCGGCGGTCTTGCTGCCAGTGTCAGTTGCTTACTTACTTCACAACGAGCGTTCATCATGACGTAATTGTCCACCACGTTTTGGCTGTTTTACGTAAATAACAAATAAAACGACGAATGTTTACTAAGCAACGCTTATTGTTGGTAACTGTAAGTTTTATCGTGACTTTATGGTATTTTATTACAATTTTGTCCCACTGTTTGGTCCTACGACTGCAAGGTTTTTATCGTAAAGTTATGACGTAATTTCTTTGTAGTTTTACGATACTGTTTCTGAAATGTTTTTGTTGAACATAGTATAGAATCAGCTATAGACATTCAGTCATTTTACTTCAACAAAAAATGCAACAGTACAAATCACAGAAAACTATTTTTAAACCAATCATCATATGAATTAAAACAGGGGACTAGAGTTTTTTAAACACAGTCAACATACTATGCCTATACAACCACACAAAGTTCGTTCATAGTGAATAAATAAATGCAGAATAACTGTTGTACCAAATGGCAGCAAAGATGTTGTCGCCATGAGGCTTGATAGTACAGCTATCTGCAGCTTCATTGGAAGCCACAAATGCCGGCATTTCCTTCGGGTCATCACTGCAACAAAGGTACAGCTACAATTACTACTATACCTTTCATCATTTACATTTCTACTTCTCATAGTCAGTAGAACATCACTGACACACTTCAAGATATTTCAAGTCAATAGAAATGGTGAATAAATATTCTATTCACTCACGAATGTATAAATCTAGCCAAATATGAATAACTAGAAAGTCCAGACACCATTGTTAGTTGGACTATTCATTTGACACTGGCTATGACTGGCTGCTGCTACTGCTGCTATACGTACTATGCAGCCGGCAGCGTGAGTTAGCCACAGGACTTATCTAGAGGCCTGTGAGCGTATGCCAGCCGCCTGGTGGGCCTTAACGACAGCGTTAAGGCCTAATGAGAAACAGACACCTTATCAGTGACATAGATGAGGTGTGGCCAAGCGGCAACGAATGACTGGCAGGCCAGCGTCGACTCCTATCTCCAGTGTCTGACTCCAGTAAGTGGCAGTAACGGCAGCTGGCTGTACAGTATATTCAACTATCGGCTATTTCCACTGGCCACTCAGTCACTGGAGACCATGAGTGAATCCATTGAATATAATTAGTTTTCACAAGCCAGTCGTTGTTTCAACTAGTCTAATGACGACTGGCTCGTCAAAAGTAATTATACTGACTGGATTCACTCACAGTCACCAGTGACTGAGTGGCCAGAGGTCCACATCACACCTGTGATGCGAGAGCTTCATTGGCTACCAGTTCGGCAAAGGCTCGAGTTCAAGACAGCACTTCTGCTGTTCAAGTGTCTCCATGGACTGGCTCCGGTGTATTTATCTGACTACTGCAAGCCGACAACTGATAACATTGGCCATTTGCACTTACGATCAACCAACATGTGCCTGCTGTCTGTTCCACAGACACGGACAACTTACGGTGATAGGAGCTTTGCCCTCACTGGACCAGTTACGTAGAACAGTTTACCACTGCGATCAAGTGACGTGACAGAAGAGACTTTTAGAAGACATTTAAAGATATTTCTGTTTAGTTCTCTTAACATTTAGTTATGTATAGATAACTGCATGAGGACAGCTAGTCTATATCATACTATTCCTGCCGACATACCGTATATTTGTGGCCCTTAGGTGATCTTGTACTTCATAAATACTCTTAATAATAATAATGCTGGCCCAGTCCACCAGCCAGCTGGCAGAGATGCTCACAGGCCTCTAGATAAGTCATGTGGCTAACTCATGCTGCTCATAGCAGCAGTAGCAGCAGCCATTCATAGCCAGTGTCAAATGAATAATCCAACTAACGATGGTGTCTGGACTTTCTAGTTATTCATATTCAGCTAGACTAGTTGAATGTGAATACAACTGCGCTGCCCCTGCAATGTCGTTGAGCCAGTGCCAACAGCCACCATTAAAACGTCGGCACCCATCTAATGACTAACAAATAAAACATTCTATTTTTTTCAAACTAACAAAAATCTAAAAATGGGAAAAACTAGCTATATTCACCATGACTACAAGTCAACATCAAACCAAAATCTAATGTCCAAATTCAAAAAAGTAAACAGCAACTACTGTTTAAGCATTAGTATTAGCATTATGTGAATAAGTATAGATACTGCACATACTTCACTGTCGATCATCATATACAATAGCAAAGAAGAAACCTCTGCTCACTCTCTACCTCTTCATGGCACTGAATAGCCTATAATGTGCTGATGTGCCATTAAGAAACTACTCACTCACTCATGCAAAGAAGAAACAAGCAGCTAGTACTTAGTAATGTTGTGATCAGTTACCGGTAGTAGCCAATGTGAAACTGTTTCTCATCATTGCCACGGATGACGGTGAGAAACTCTGGTGGATCATAGTAATACCGCCAGTGTCGGAGGTAGTTAGGACTTTCACTGCCTCTACGTGCTGACTGCTTCCTTGTCTTGCCAGCAAGTACATCGTATGGACCGACCAACTGTAGGCCGAGCGAAGGCAGAAACGCATCTGTCAATGCCAGCAACCACTGGTTTACACTACTTGCTGTTGCTGTAACTTCAACGCCACATAATGACTCAGTTTTAAAGTTTTACGTCATGTAGTAAACGGCTGCAACTACTGATTATTAACTGCACATACTGCATTTGTATACCAGCCGTGTAATATCTCAGTTCAATACGTGAGCAACTATATTATACATTATTCAACATCAACAACAACAATCAGGTTAAAGCCAAAGTGTGTTAGCCATCATTTTCAGTGAACCGCAGATTGTTTCAGCAAAGCGTTTGCAACACTGCCTTCGCTGATGGCACCTGGCATAGATTAAGGAAAAATGCGCGCGAGAGTTACAAGCAAAGAAGAACAAGTGCTGCAGGGAGGTTGGATGGTAACAAGGTGGTGCAGATATACAAATGATCACAAAAAAAGCAAAACTGACCAGAAGGAGCGTGTGTATTAATAGTCTTAGCAAATTCCCAGAAATCATAAAAATCTTGTGGCATGTCGACGAGAAACTTGTGTCTGATGTCGTCGCGTTCATCTACACACTCACTACCTTCATCTGTGTCCGTTGCACACAGCACTGATAAACATTCAGCATCTGAAGGTGTTGTCACTGGACCTACAACACTGCAATGTTACCTAATGGGGCAGACACAAAACATATATGAGACTTTACTCCCCAGCTACAGCATGTCCCAATAAAAACTGACCACAGTGTTACATCATTACTGCCATAACCATGAAATTTTGAAACTAAAATTTATACGACAATATTGTCTTCATGTTTGTGCATACTGTGTCTCAAAAAATGACACTGACTTTTCACACTATGACTTCAATGCAAATCAACTGATTTCACTAGTTTTTGGCACAGATATTGCTGAGTGAGTACGCTATCGAATGGTGATTTGTTATCCCACCTCTCCTAACTAATGGCTCTCCACTACCTTGGAAATCATGAACCCCAAAAATGGATCTTTTCAGTCATGCTCGAAAATGACACTGCTTTGGCTTGTTATATCTTCGACACTCATCAACCAATTTTCATAATATTTTGTACACAATAAGGTCATATTATTAAGTAGAGTATGCAAATAATTCTTATTTCTCGACTAGCCATTTTTGTGTAACATCAGTTTGTCAACAAGATCAATGCGGGTGCTGCGTCATCTACCACTGCCGGAACGATGGTCGACCAACCAGTAACCCATCTACAACAACTTATAGACGCTGCTGACATTTTAGCTTTTTCTGGAAAACTCTCTAACTAAATGCCTAGCATTGTAGCCTTTCAACTCAAACAAATTTTTAATCAGAATCTTATCTTCTTTAGTAAATGGCATGTTTACAAACAACAAGCAACGTTGAAAATGTGTTATTTCTGCCTTCGTAATTTCACAGCCAATTAAGGACGTAATAGCAAACGGAAATGATAAATTAAATAGGCTTGTGATAGTTCAAACACCACAGCTATTTTCTGCCAAAAATTATTAAAATTGTTTGATGAATGTGGAAGACATAGCAAGCCAAATCAGTGTTATTTTCAGTATACAGCATGACTGAAGAGACCAAATTTCTGAGGTTCATGTTTCCCCAGGTAGTGCAGAGACACTAGCAAGGGGAGGTGGAATAACAAAACACCATTTAATTGCATAGTCACTCAGAAACATCTCTGCAAAAATTACAAAATCGGTCAATTTGCGTTGACGTTATAGTGTGCTTCATCAGTGTCGTTTTTTTAGACACAGTGTATATTGTGCAAGTGTTATTTCAGCAATAGAAGAAAAACGGAATATGTAAGCTGCAGAAATGATGTACAGCTGTGTTTGGTGTCGCTAGTCCTAACATTTACCACAGAAAAACTGTCGGCAGGAGACGCAGCTTTGGTTGTGAATAACTAACTAGAGATACGCCAATTTTCCCACAGTCAGTCGAGTGCCGACAGTCATAAACAGACAACCTCACTTATATAATGATCATATCCTTGCAGCTGCAAGACCAGACCTAGCAACTACTCAGCTGACCGACTGGCAGGGCAGGAGGGGGGACAAGGCAATGACTTAGCAAGCACGTCATAATGGGCAGGAAACCTACTTAGTCAAAACTGAGACTCAAGTGAGTCCCATGATCAGCCAGTTGAAGCCCAGTAATCAGATTATTTAGGAATTAACATCGTTAGTCACCATACTTTACAATGGTGTCCATCCCAAACTACCCCTCACATGACCTGAGTCATTACCTGAAATGGCATCTCGATTAGTTCAGCCATTTTTGCAGGGCTCAGGAGTGTGATCAACAGACTGACCAAACATGCTAGTCCATCTGTAGCTACTAGCTAGTGCAATAACAATGACAACAAGAATAACAGCAGATATTTCTGTTATGGTATCTGTGCTATTATTGTCATAAGACAAGTGTTATTATTAATGAAGTATATCGATAATTATCTTCAGACACAGTAATTTTACAGTACTCAAAAAAGACACTTAGATTTGCGAAAAAAACCAAAAGCATATGCACTTCAAAACAGATATTCTTTCAGAATATGGCAAGACTCTGAAGAAACTTCAAGAAATAATTAAAAGCAGTTTAGACAAATTTCCAAAAATAAACGTTACTTAAACCTTCAAAGAAAACTACTCATTACCTGCATCATCACCTGCCTGTTCCAGTGATATACTGGAAGTTTCCATTGCTTTCTTCACAAAGTAGTCATCCATGCGAGATTTTTTGCAAGAATGTCCAGCTTCATGGCTGGGTTTAATGCTATCATCACTCTCTCCAACACATTGTTTTCGTTTCTCTGCAGTTGACATTTTTTCTTCTTGTCTTACATTACCGGTATCAGCTTTTTTATTCTGCAAATAAGTTCAACCTGCTGTACACATTTGCTGAAAACCAAAATTAGTACACTACAGCACTTTAGTGTGATTAACAATGTTTACTGGCATGTGAAAGTCCACAAGAACAAGTGCTTAGCACTGGCAATGTTCATATTTAGCACAGACATTGTTAAAGAGGGTAAAAAAGTTGTAGATTGTTATCTGCAACAAGAGGCTCTGCTACGGCAGAGGGACAGTGCAACGCGCTTGTCAGTAAAAATTCTGCAACTACAATAAAAACTAGAGTACCGGGCCTAACGTGTGGCATTATTTGCATGATCCTACGTTTAGCCATTTTCACACAATACCGGAGTGTGTGACAGACACACACAGACAGACAAGACGGACGGACAGACACATTACCGACATGTACTGCGCTTAGCAATTTAGCATAGCATCACGCAATAAAAATCGACCATATTGCACTGCACACCAAGTATAATTACAGGCAACGAGCGTCGGTTGATAGCAAATTGCTAGGCAGACCAAGAAAATTGAAGAAATGTCAGTTAATAACACATATTTGAACGATAATGCTCACACTCCACTTAATCGATTCACTGTCTGTATGCAATACAAGCAAGTTTGCAACAAACACGGTGAAAAATCGAACCGATGGAGCTTAAGCCTTAGTGTATGCAGCACTAGCGTTGACCGTCCGAGGTGTGATAATAATAATAATAATAATAATAATAATACAACATTTGTATAGCGCCATAGTGTCCTACGCGGGATGCAGAGGCGCTTGTGACACCAGTTAAGAATGAGGGAAAAGGTGGGTTTTGAGATGGCGTTTAAATGTCTGATACTCAGTAGCTGTCGTCAAGGACACGGTTGATCGCAAATCACCGAGGGCAGTGGAGATTTTCTTCTAACTCCACAGCTGTGCATACAAAAATGTGTCATGTGAGCAAACTGCACCCCTTTTAAGGGTGATTTGTCATCAGTTTGGCCAGACTTGATATAGTCTCCCTTTGTACAAAGTTTGAGAGTTCTAGCTTCAGCCATTCCTGAGATATGGATATGGCACCCAAAATTTAAAACGTGTCATGTGACGTAACCATGCCCCATTCAGGGACAGTTTGTTGTCCGTCGGCTGGTACTAGCTACCGTCAACCTGTACACCAAATATGAAGTCTCTATGTTTACTCACTACAAAAATATGAAAGGCGACGAAAAATGCAAAAACTAGGGTGGTTTGGGGTCACCCAAGGTCATCGGAAACATAGCCATTCGATAGATCACATACGACTTCCTATTTGACTTTAATAGAAACTATGTTTCTATCTTGTACCGTTTTCGAGTTATAGCGCGTTTTTCATCGAAAGTGACGGATTTTAACCCACCCCACCTGCATTTGTCGCCCCCGTTGGGGGTGATCCCGTTCGAATTTCGCCTTGAACTTTGGTGTCAGAAAACTAGTCATGGGGCTATCGTGTGGTGTTATTTGCGTGATCCTACGTTTAGCCGTTTTGATACAATACTGGAGTGTGACAGACACACACACACACACAGACAGACAGACAGACACAGGGCCGGATTAAGGCTTTGGAGGCCCTGGCGCACTGAGAAAAAATGAGGCCCCTCCCAAATTTTTAATTACAAAAAAAGTATATTTTCACCTTAACACTTTAAAATACTGAGTTACAAAGACGGAAGATTGTTAAGGAAGTACAACAAAATAGTACTTACAAGTTACAAGTTACAATACAGTACTGTC
>Ga0209782_1000129_pt1 | contig 29666 bp, 21 predicted proteins | sample WorMetmaBAHAMAS1_FD_187390 | JGI IMG/M metagenome (GOLD analysis project Ga0209782, IMG submission 187390) | Marine gutless worms symbiont microbial communities from Max Planck institute for Marine Microbiology, Germany - Inanidrilus... | ecosystem: Host-associated > Annelida > Digestive system...
GGCTGGGATCTGGGGAGGGGGCTGTATTAAAAAAAACAGTAAGGTAGGCTAACAGTTACATGCACGTAAAATAGCGAACTACTTCATGTGTTTTAACTTTTAAGTAGCCTACCGGCTAGTATTCTCGTGTGTCCAGTCCGGACGTCATGAATGACATCACACAGGCATTAAACTAAGTTAGCCGAAAAGTAATAAAAATCGGCGATTAACGTTGGTCTGGAAGTGTTTAATGTGTGGTTCCCCATTTGGAGGACCCTTCAAAAGGGTACCATTCATTAAACACTTCACAGGTTCACATGTTCAATCATTTTAATCCCGTGAACACTTTTCTGACAATTGACACAATGCCCCACCCACATATTTGCATATTATTTTAGCATTAACATATTGTTTTAGCATAGTTTTTGCAAGTTTGCAAAAGTTTTTGCAAACTTTTGCAAGTTTGCAAAAGTTTTTAGACCATTTATTTTATTTTATTTTACATGTGAGAGCAGTCTAACATGACCGATGAGTACTTTTCAACAGTTGCGAGTCTACTTCACTCAGTTTATAAGCATGTCAATTTCTAAACTCAAATATAAGCTACTGAAGCTCTGTGTTCATGGTCTGGTGATATATCTGATGATCACTTAACCGTTAATTTACTGCCAAGTCTGGTGGTGAAAGCATTATGATGTCAGTCATCATTAGATGAACTTAACGGCAACTGCATTCTTTTATGACCCACAGTACTGTCTGAGTTGAAAGCTTTTACGTCCCACTCCACACAAAACAGGTCATTTTGGAGACGATCTTCTCAGCTAATCTCTTGGCAAGTACTAAAGAAACTAAATCTAACATAACAAAAGCAACCACTCATCAGGAATACGAAGATACTATAACAGAAAATAAACACAAAAACTAAATCCAGGTTTTGTCGCCTCTTATGACCGATGGCCTGGAAACACTGAAGGCGTTACTCTTGTAGCTCGTGGGGCCCACATGTGGCAGCACAAAGTGTTAATATATGCAAACTGAGCAACGAAAAACTGCACAGTTTTAAATGTATCATAGAAATGAAATTGTTCAAGATAAAACAATAGTTTTCACTGCTATGCTCAAGAAATTCACACGCCATGATACAACGACTTCAGAGATGTCCACTATTACAGCAGTCACTGTGGACATGGCTCAACTAGTTCTTACTGTCAACCCGCTGCACATCAACCACTCGACATGCATGCATCATGTCAAGCTCTAGTAGACGACAAAGAATGACATACGAGATTGAGGCTATCATCGGCGAAGGTGAAAGCAACTTTGGTGGAGCGGGAAGTATCTTTGGCGGAGCTGATCGTGCTGTCATATGATCGACGACTTTCACAAACGAGTCTTCTCCGCTTGGCTTCCAGTTGCCAACAACAACACCGGCCACCGTCAGTGCGCCGCCGTACTGCTGCACCCTCGCTGCATCATGAACAACTCACACTTTTCAGCTTCGACTTCATCATTCAAAACACGTAACTGTCACTAGTGGTTCATGCAATGCGTACGTTAAAACAAGATGCATACAACGTTATCAAAATTGTATTGCGTGACGAATTAAGAGTACCAAATTAACTCTTACTTATATGAACTTTCACTGAATGATGATCAGTAAAACAATAAAGTATGTGCATTTATAACATGAACATAAAAGGTAAAGGTCTCCCATACTCGTACTGAGTGTTGGGCCTATAGCTGATCCTGGTGTACAGTCAGTCAGCTGCAGGTGATTTTTGAGATATCCACCCGGCAGTAGGCTGCCATTACCTTCTGCCAGGCGTGAGGTTACCTTCCCAGCCTAAGAGCATCACTGCCCGTCAGCCACTACCAAATTATACTGCTTGCTGACAGAGGCACATGGGTGTGAACAACTTGCCCAAGGTTGTTACTCAACAGCACAGCGGCCTAGGCTCAAACTCACGACCACTAAGTCACCAGTCCAACGCCTTAGCCACTACAGGGGGCGCCAATAAAAAACTATCCCCTAGAAAAAAATGCTGTAATTCGGCCACGGTAGTACGGATGTAAGCGAAACTTTCAGACTTTGTACATGAGTATTCACTCAACTTATTCTGCGAATTTTATTGAAATGGCTGGGATGGTTCAACAGATACAGCACTTTAAACTTTAAAATTCACTTTTTCAAGTGAACATGCAGTTGCACAAGGAATATTTACGAACGACAAATCAAATTTTGCACAGCTTTTCATTAACAGTTCAAATGTTTCAATGATAAATGTTAGATGCCTAAAGTCTGTATTTAAACACAGTATTTACAATGTCAGTGCCCACCAGTTGCAGCAACATGCGATCGAAATCTGTTGCAAAATAATACAATTGTCATATCAATAAACTTGTGAAGCAAATCATTCTGTATCGTCCACAAAATGGTCTTTTACCTGGGATTCCTCAGAATGATCTTGGCCAGCTTTGGCATGTGTCTTTGATAGTGTTCCAGCATAACATCCCACACATCATAACCCATTGGTATATTGATTTGGGGCATTTGCTGTTGTTTTTACATCAGAATCGCTGTGTAGTTATTTGTTCACTTAGAAAATTGTACTTTTAAGTTCATATGGTTGTAATTTCTAAACCATAGCAAATATCGTAATGAAATATGCAGCGTATGTGGCCTGAATCCCCCTCTGTGAAACCTGCAAATTTGGTGAAAAAAAATCTGTTACAGTAACTGAAATAATGAATTTTATCTAAGGGATTGTATTTTATTAGCGCACCCTGTAGACTATCGAGTCACATGAACATAGTCAGCCATAATGGTAAAATCTGATGCACATACAGTCACCAAGGAAAGATGGTGTGATGAAGTTACGGGGAGGCAAGAATGAAGCTCCATACAGGGAGTGCGAGTCTACAGTAGACTACCTACTGTAAAACTGCCTACTTGGCTGCCATAAAAGTTGGCAATTTCACATGCAAAATATTTTGGCACCCTTTATTTTGGCAAATTCAAACCACACTTCCCACGAGAAAATGTTGTACAGGCCTTGTCAGCTTGCTTACTAGTAGCGGCTTGACTAAAAATGTGCACACTACTTGGGCATTTCATCTGTACAGTTTATCAGATGATTTTGCATTTAGAAATTCATCCATCAAACACTGAAAAGACTTTTCAGCCAAAATTCACCCATGTAAAGTGTGAACAAAATAACAAAAAAATACCGCACCAGGCAGTTAGTGATGAGCCAATCGCAAGTTTTCGATACCGATGCCATTAATGTTGATATACACACCCTTTAATTTCACGGTTTCGTATAGCTCACAAAATTTGTACACGATCACTAAGGGTTTTACAGTATCAGTGGCATCAGTGGTTCATAATATGACAGAATCAATCACAATGTAATGAAGATATTATTGTTTTATTTTGTATTAGCACAAATTAACTGACAATACCAGTGAGACGTCAGAATGAGCCGAGTCGAAACATTCATCGTACACAAAGCTTGAATGGTGCATGGAAGTAAACAGCTCATATGATGTTACAACAAGAAGACTGAAGTCACACTGCAGACCACGTCTGCAGAAGACAGATAAGTATGAGCAGTGTACACAACAACGTAGAATACATAACAGACGTGACTGCTAATCACCGAGCGCTCCTCTTCTTCGTGGATTGCCAGTCACAAACGGCACATCAGGTGGACGATAGTTGATATCACTCGGCACAGAATCGGCATCGTTAGTGAATGCACTGACTGGTGAAATGCCTTGCATCACTGCCAGCTTCATCCTCTCAGTACACATTGTCCTCTCCACCTGCAACAACACAAACTCCACTACACGCTAGCACACACGTCCATACGTGTTCGACACGTCTCTCTCTATTCTGTAACAACTAAAGATCACACGCCCAAAAGGAATCATCTGCAAATTGCTGGAGCACAATCTCTACAGGCCAGTTGCTCTACCTGTCAACCTGCCACAAGGACAGAGAGTTCACATTACTGCAGCAGCATTCTACTGCAGCTGGCAAAACAATCATTAACAAGCTAGACAGCAAGTGTTCCGTATAGCTTAAATTCCACGGGACTGTTTCCTCGTAGCATCCTCGCGAGTATCCTCGCCTGACTTGCTATGGACATCCTCGCAAGGATGTCCATACCAAGTCGTGCATGTCCGGCGACTTCCCCGTCCAGCTTGCCACGCGCTTACCTGATTGGTCAGCCGGCGGTTTGCTGCCCGTTTGTCGGAGTCATTTTCAAAAGTCCAAAAGCACGACTTGCTATGGACATTCTCACGAGGATCCTTGTAGCATCCTCGTCCGACACGTGCGACACACCCGATTTCGTCGTGACTTGTTAGCGACGTCCTCATGAGGATGTTACGAGGACAACTGCTGTCATGGAATTTAAGCTTATGGCAGCCTGTGTGGGCAGAAGTTCAAATGCAGCTTAACTCATCCGATACACACCAAGATTTCTTCACTGGCTCAATATGCCTCGCCGCATTAGGTAAAAACAACTCAAGTGCTATGATACGGCAAGAGCATGAAGGCTGTGCTGCTCAGTATCTGATGACTTACTACCAGTCTCAACTCAACGACTGCTTTCAGTCAGTATCTTTGGGAATGGGCAAATCGGGCAGCACAATGTAACGTGTCAGGTAGAGTGTGGCTGTGTGGTGTGGACGTAACGAACCAGCGGCTGATTTACTAGACTTATCTGCAGTGGGCACTAAACAACTAGCACACACAGCAGATGAGTCCATTCACTGCTGACAGGTGGTGGTGCAGCCGGTTCTCAAATTACTATGAGCAGTCCTATTACTACTAAATTTGTCTACACATTTGCAAACAAAGCTCCATTCTGTCATTAACCCGAGTAACTAGTTAATGTTTTGAATTCCATCTGAGATAAGAATAGGTCGGCACACTTTCCCAACTAATTACTGAACATGACACTGAGGAAAGTAAGCCAACAAAAGCTTACATGCAGCAGTAACTGAAAGCTTTTACAACAGAAATTAAATGTTAAAAGGCCAAAGAATGCCGTGTAGGGTGTCAGGCGTGGTAAGAGATTAGGACTATCATTACAGTCGAGGAATGTGCAAGTAGAGATAAACTGGATTTTTCCGGAGATTTTCACTTGCGAAAATTTTGAAAATCTCCGGAAAAATCCGGCAATCTCTTACTTATTTATTGCCACAGTCGTTACTTATTTATTCTCCCGTTACTTATTTATTGTGGTCCTCATTATATATTCTTTGTTAAGATGGCGGCCAAAAAGGGGGAGTGCCGGAAGTGGAAGTGGTCCAAAAGCGGCAGTTTATCTATAATTGTGCACGGCACCACACGTGGTAAATAAAGCAACGCACGCTGTCGTCACAGAGCTGGCGAAGTGAAGCAACAGCAGGAGTGGTCGACTTAAGCAGCTTGTACTGAAACAGCTTCCCATCAAAGAACATCCACGGACAGAACAGACTCAACGGTAACGGAGACCCAGCGACATCGTTGACAAACACTGCGTGTTCAACGCCATGCATGAACAGTGCGGCTAGTTGCACGCCACGCACACTGATCATGGGCACCTGAACACACAAACATAACTACCTTGAATCACCCTTCCTGCAGTGGTGCTGTGGCCTACTATAGCAATCATGCCAGGTTGCAAATGTGGAAACACAGCAAGCAGTGCAATAAAAACTCAAAATATGGCACCAGTAATATTATCTGTATAAACTGAACTCATTATCTTTAGACAAAAACAGTTACAGACATTGTGATGATACTAGGTTGGTGTCTGCATCCGCCTACTATACGTTGTAGATGTACATAGCCAGCAGCCAGAAACAGCTTATTGGTGATGACACTTGGCGAATAACTTTGAATTTTATTTATTGCTTCTCAACTGCAATATGCGATACAGACGTATTCTGCTGTGCGTCACCCTTTGTGGAGATGAAGAGTACGAGTGCGATTCGTCATGCGTGTTGCTAACTTCACCTTCCATGACAAGCCTTACCCGTCACCCGCAGCAAAGGGGTTAAAGCAAAAGACGAAGTCAGCCAATGTCACCGGCGATTACATCAAAACACAGAAATATGTAGAACCTCCAACGCCTGTAGATCTTCACGGTCATGACTCTGCACTTCAACAGCCGCCGCAAGGAATGCATCAACTTCGTTCGATTGCAATATTGCAGTTTTTCTTCTGCGCAATAATAACCTATGAACATGCAAAAACACTTGCTAGCACTGCTTTAAATTGATTAAAAAAACCTAACATATTATCAAATTAAGTGTAAATAGATAGTACTAAATAGATGCCCACCAAATTTATACCAGATGTGCATTTATCATCGCCGCTTTTAATGTACCAATCTGCATTCCAATCATCCAACATGTTTGAGAATGTTAGCACAATGAATGAAGATCAGTAGGCCGATTTTGCCCAATAACCATATGAAGGCAAACAAATAAGAAATGTTATCTCAGGGGTTACTACACCAAAGTTCACCGAACTTTCATAAGATGTAGCTGAATCATCGCCACTGTCAATGCGCTTATGCAGATGGCAATATTCCATTGTCCAATTCTTTGTGTAACGCCAGCGCAAAGATTAAAAGCAGTATCAACTGTCTTCATCATTGGCCCCAAATTACTTGTTTGCCACAGCAACATCCCTTGAGAGATCTCAAAACGAACGTCATATTAATCATCCTAGACCCATCAGTCGATTTTTTTTGCAAAATTTGGCTAACTTTCCATAAACAGGGCTAAATTTTCAGCCAGCCATATTTTTTCAGCTAAATTTCGGCTGACATATTTATGGCTGAGCCAAATTTTTAAAAAGTGAACAGCCGATGTTTCATCAGTCTGAACTCTAAATGCTGTTCAGTTCACTTTCAAATGGCTCGGGCTACGACATTGCGTAAATGTAGGCTAATAAGAAAATAGTTCGTAGACCTAATTAAAATGTTAAATTTAAGGCATACAAGCGGTAAAAATTTAAAATGTAAAATTAATTAATGCACAGCGTTTGCAGATTTAATGTTGTAGGATTGCAATAATTCATTGTATTTCTGCGAGCACCGAAAATAATTTGCTGGCTGACAACATTTACAATTTCGGCTGAATTTGGCTAAGCCACAGAAATTCAGTGGCGGCATGGCAGAGGCAATAAAGGAGTCTAAATCATATCCACCCATTTGTCTGTCAAAGCCAAAAGTTTGGTTAAGATTGCTGGAGCACGTTCTGAGATAATTGGCCAAATATGCTAATGTTTGCCAATATTTTTTGACACAAATATACCAAACCACACCAAATATGTACATAATGTAGCCACATTAATGCGCTTGTAACCTGCCCATTGTCGTTCCGATATTCTAATCCGTTTCAGAATGGCAGCACAACAATCAAGGTCGGACTGCCAAAGCGCTGATTTTACCATGTGACGCTATGCTAGGGTGGTATATGCTGTCGTCGTGTCTGTCACACTCCGGTATTATATCAAAAAAGCTAAACATAGTATCATGCAGAAAATGCCACACGATAGCCCAGAGACACTAGTTTTCTGATGCCAAAGATCACAGCAAAATTCGAACAGGATCATCTCCTACGGAGGCGTCAAACGCAAGTGAGGTAAGTTAAAATTGGCAACTTTTAACGAATAACTAGCTGTAACTCGAAAAAGATGCAAGATAAATGCAAGGTTTCCATTAAAGGTGAATTGGAAGTCATATGCACTCTATCAAATGGTTATGTTGCCGATGATCTTGGGTGACCCATAACCCCCGAAACCATCCCAATTTTTGCATTGTTCATCGCCTTTCATATCTCGTAGTCGGTGAACATAGAGATTTCAAATTTGACATGCACGTTGACCATAGCTAGTCCCATCCCACTGATGACAAACCCTGCCTGAAAGTGGTGTGGTTGTTATGGTCATGTGACCCATTTAAATTCTTAGTCCCCATGAAATATCTCCGGAACAGCTATAGTTACAGACTTCAAATTTTGTACATTGGTTTGCTATATAATGATTTAGCATTAGGATTACTAACTGCTTCCTTGTGATGGCGTAGTCACAGTCACGTGACTTCTTTAAATTTTGGAAATAAGCGATAATATCTCAGAAACGGTGCAAGATACAGACATACTTACGATGGAAGGCAAATAGAAAATCATATACAGCCTATCAAATGGCATGATTGCCAATAACCTTGAGTGAGTCTGAAAGTTACTTTTGCTGTTTGAAACCTTTGTAATACCTATAACTCATAAATAAAGCATGATTTAACCACGGTATGTTTACACGTAAATTACAAAGCACACATGGCTTGTGATTTAAGCGTCATTGTCAAAAATGAACGAGTTCTCAAGATCACGGGCAGTCATGTTCACTTCAGAAGCGGTACCATCTAAAAAACGGTGCTAGATAAAAACATGGTAACAACCAGCCACTAATAGGAAGTGATATATGGCCTTTCTAAAAGCAGCAACTGCGATGACCTTGGGTGTGTATACTTCACGGTCATTTATCAATTGCATTGGAATTACGAACTGTCCCTTCAGTGGGCATGGTTACGGTGACGTGACGTATTTAAATTTTGGGAAATAAGTGATAATAACTCGGAAACGGTGCAAGATAGAGACATAGTTACAATGAAAGAAAAATAGAAAATTATATACGGCCGATCGAATGGCATGACTGCTAATGACCTTGAGTAAGTATGAAGTCACTTTGCTGTTTGAAGGCAGTCACATTCACTTCAAAAGTGGCAGTATCTAAAAAATGGTGCTAGATAGAAACTTTGTAACAGGCCACAAAGAGGAAGTGATATATGACCTATCTAAAAGCAGCAACTGTGGTGACCATGATGTATATACTTCAGTCATTTGTCAATTGCAAATTTTTTTCAAATGAGATGATTCATGGTTGCAAAATTTATTCTGACAAGTGCATCGCGTAGTCGCTCTGCAATAGCAGAGCTTCTTTTCATCTTGAATTGGTTACCATGGCAATATCCCTTGAGCATTCACCAAATGAATCCTGGTTTTGTTAAGCCCTTACATAAGTCTACCAATCCTGAAAATTTGGTGAAGATCCGTTCAGTAGTTCCTGAAAACTTGCGGCTCATAGATCAGCCATTAGAAATATTTAAAAAATAATCAATAAAGAAAAAAGCATCAGCAAAATATCTAGCCCACCAGGCAAGTCTGCCATGCGGGCTAAATTAATAAAACACACAAAGGCACTTAAAGATGTTTTATAAGTATCACTGACAGTGTGCTCCATATGTCTGTCTTGGAAACATTGTGTAGGCTCTTATGCCATCAGATAGCTACTTCAAGGCCATCATGATATTTCAATCAGTCATTTTTCAGTTTACCAGTTGTTGAGTTTTTGTCTGCATAATGGAAAATGGAAAAAATTTCATAAACAAGCAAAACAGCAATAATAGAATCGACAGTAATGATAAGCAAAAAAAATCACTGCAAATCAATATGTATGCAGCGAAACTGGTGATAATATCAAAATAGAAATGTCAAAAATACCAAACAAGTCAACAAAGTAAGGTGACAACAGTGTTAAGAAGTGGTAGGAAATTCATCAATAGTATTACTGAAAAGTATGTGATCATGGAAAGGAAAAAAACAAAATCTGTACAGAAATGACTGTTACTACTAAAGTAAATTTGGCATAAGTTTCCATAACTCGCAGTGTATTTCTACTGTCAAATGCAAATCATATTATGTTATTTATTACCTGAGGACCAAACACAAAATCAAGAAACGTGGCTGAACATATGTCTGATTGAGCAGCAGACAGTCGCCGTCGTCATAGCAGTCAAGACAGCGAAGCAGCACCATCATACGCAAGTGTTTATCATCGGTTGATTCACCGAGCCACAGACGCTGCAAGCTCGGAACTTCCCATGACAATGGCTCTATCACTACACTGTGATAGCGAGGAATATTTAGCTCAGACGTCGACAGTGGCATCAACCATTCCTTGACGACTCGGCCTCGACTACTTACATCTTTATACACAACATACACACTTAACGACTGACATTGCTGCATCTCATTTTGCTATTTTGGCTGAAATAGAATAACAAAATGCAAAATTAGTCTAATTATATACTTGAACAAAGTCATCTGCAAACTTTTCGATACGAACAGAAGTAGAAGTAATCATCTAAAAAGTTACCCAAGTAAAAAACAAAAAGTATCACAAATACAAACTCGTTTTAAGCAAAAGCAACAGAAGTGAAATGTCCAACAAAAAGTCTTCAACATGTCGCTTTAATGCTGTTCAAAGAATATATGCATGTGTGTGTAAAATTTGGGCACTTAAAGAACATACACACTGTCAGTTGATGAATCAAGAAAGTCTTGTGATGCAGAAAACAGTAAAAAGTAAATGGATAAACTTATTATATTTAGGAAATGCAAATGTTTTCACTTATTTTATTACCGTAGAAGTCTATGTAACAAAGCAAGTAATAAACTACAAACATCAAAAAACTACACAGTTTCCTCACCATCAGTAACAACACCGTAAAGAATGGCGTAGACACTTTGTCTAACGGGTCGGTAAATGTCGATGCAGCTTGGCAGCGTAGAATCAGCTGGATCCTCAAACACGACCGGTAACAGAATCTCACCCTGCAGCATCATAGTAGCAAGCTACTCCACAGGTGACTACTGCTCTCAACAAAAAGTAGGTCCAGTTTTTCCACAGCAAATTAATCTCCCGTTAATTTAATCCGGCATTAAATCCGGCAGATAATGATCAATTTACTCAGATGTCGTTTTTCCACCGCAGTTCGTCAATTAAATCATCCTAAACGGATGATTTAATCGACGAACTGCCGATGGAAAAACGACATCTGAGTAAATTGATCATTATCTGCCGGATTTAATGCCGGATTAAATTAACGGGAGATTAATTTGCTGTGGAAAAACCGGACCGTACAACCCCAACAGCTTATTTACTTGAGTCTTGAGTTGACAAATAATACTGCGCATCAGCTTATTTCAGAGACGAATACAATTCAACAAGAAGCCACAATACTGTCAACTCCAAGCTAGCATTAGCATCAGTTACAAAACTCAGTAGTGTAATTCATCATATTACAAATTTGGTCACCTTTGGGAAAAAATTCAACCAACAGTGGTCCCACACTGCAATGGAATGGTGGAGTACAAAGTAAAACCATCTTTTACTGCTGCCAATAGTTTTTCTTGAATCAGTTTCCAAAATCAGCAGCTAGAAGTCAAAATATCTAATAATTACAAAATATTCACATTACAATGCTGGCATCCCAACACATACAGACGACTGTTTACAATATGTGCATGATTTATCAAGCTATTAGGCACAGACAGACAGACAGACAGACAGACAGACAGACAGACAGACAGACCTGTGAGAGGAGCTGATAAACCCAGGGAGACATGAACGCCGCCTGGTGACGACTGCGAGCAACGTTCATCACGTCTGCTGCAACAGTCCACCATCTTTCGACGTTGCCGGGACACACTCTCATCTGAAGACATCATCAGTGTACCACACAACCACACTCAACACCTGCAATCAACTGTAATCAAACAATCACCAAGTTTTCACAATAATATCATACAGGAATTACGCAAACAAAAGCTGGATTATTTTCACTCCTCGCATAATTGTTGCTTTTTCACAACCTGGCAAAGCCAATGAGCATGAATAGATATCTGCATATTATTGCTTGCCAGGCAGTAAAATTTTGCTCCAATAAAATTATCAGTTTTCTATTGTGTTACCAGCTAATACAGGTAACAGGTAGATCACAACCGTCATCAAACGGTTGTTTTCCAGCTTTTCCTAGACCTGCAGTGAACTTAATGACACAGCATTTGACAATCTGTAACAATATGACAAATGTTATCCAAGGACATAAGTGGAACAGCATTATTTGTTGCACTATGAATGATGCTTCAAGGCAGGATTGCAGCTGCTGCATGAGTGACCGTACAAATGAGTACATAACAACAATCCCGAAGTATAAATAACAAAAAGCTCTGCTATTGCAGAGGAACCGCGCGACACACAGGTCAGTAGAAACTATGAAAAAGACAGCAATCGATAAATGACCTTAAGGTATATACACCCATAGACATTGCAACTGCTGCTTTCAGATAGGTCGTATATTACTTCCTGTTAGTGGGCTGTTGTTACAATGTTGCAATTTAGCACCGTTTCTGAAATACGACTACTTTTGAAGTGAACGTGACTGCCTTGACAACTCCTTCATTTTTGACAATGAACCTTAAATTACAAGCCACGTGCAGTTTCTAATTTATGTGTAAACATATCGCAGTTAAATTGCACTTTATTTATGAGGTATAGGTATTACAAAGGCTTCAAACAGCAAAAGTGACCTTCAAACTCACTGAAGGTCATTGGCAGTCATGCCATTCGATAGGCTATATATAATTTCCTATTTGTCTTCCATTGTAACTATGTCTCTATCATGCACTGTTTCCAGGTATATTATCACTTATTTCCCAAAATTTAAAGACATCACGTGACCGTGACAATGCCCACTTGAAGGACAGTTTGTAATCCCAATGCTAAATCATCACACTGTGAACTAGTGTACAAAATTTGAAATCTCTAGCTTTAGCCATTCCGGAGATATTTTGGGCGGACTGAGAATTAAAGTGGGCTATGTAACCATAACTATGCCCTTTTCAGGGACAGTTTGTCATCAGTGGACTGGGACTAGCTATGATCGAGCTGTGTACCAAAGTTAAAATCTCTACATTTACCCACTATGAAGATATGAAAGGCGACGAAAAATGCAGAAATTGGGATGGTTTGGGGGATTATGGGTCACTCAAGGTCATCGGCAACATAGCCATTATGTTGCCATTCGATAAAGTGCATACACTTCCTCATCGACTTTAATAGAAACTATGCATGTATCTTGTACCATGTTCGAGTTATTATTGCTTACTTCCCAAAATTTTAAGACGTGTGACTGTGACCATGTCCACTCAAGGGAGAGTTTGTAAATAATTCCAGTGCTGAATCATCACATGCTGAACCAGTGTACAAAAATTGGAAGTCTCTAGATTTAGCCATTCCACAGATGTTTTAGGAGGGACTGAGAATTTAAATGGGTCACATGACCGACCATAACCACACCCTTTTCAGGAAAGATTTGTCGTTAGTGGGTTGGGACTAATTATGATCAACCTGCGTGCCAAATTTAATGTCTCTATGTTCACCCACGACGAAGATATGAAAGGTGACGAAAAATGTAAAAATTGGAGTGGTTTAGAGGGTTAAGAGTGAAACAAGGTCATTGGCAACATAACCATTCGACAAAGTGCAGATGACTTTCTATTCGACTTTAAGTTCAGTGAATAAGTTGGTTATTAAATATGTGAAAATGCTGGAAAAAACCCAGAGTTTTGTACATGGTGATCACAAAGCTCAATAAACATGTGACACTAAACAGTCAAACGTGTCAGTTATGTAGTCATGGTGTGGGCCACGTAGTTAACTGTGACATAAATGAAGTCTACCACCAATCAATACACACTGTGGTTCATGATAGGACAATACAAAGTCAAACTTGCCTGCAACTTGTGCCATGGCTGACTATATAACGGTTGTGCAAAGCTGCTGCACCAAGCCGCAACGGACACACCCGATGAATAGCCACTTGACAGTGAAGCATAATCGTTGGTCCGCATCACAATGCTAGGTGAGGTAAACCCTGCAACATCAACATCTGTACCACTCAATGACTGTGTTGTGAATAAACAAACAACTCTCAATTAAACTGCAGGCCAGGCACTTGGAGGTCGCCAGAACTGCCAACAAAACCTTCAGACATTGTTGCAGCACATGCTGTAGCTACAACAGCAATGCAGCAAACACAAAAACTCACCTGTTATATGTAATCATGACTAATTTAAAAATGACGGAGAAATTGTAAATTCATGATTATGAATCACAAATATGCAAATAAGCAACAGCTGAGGACTGCAGGCAACGAATGCACATAGTACACTATATAAATACAAACATACAATCGTAAGACAAGACTAACTGACAAATGTTTGACGCATGCATGCTAAGTGCAAAGTACGAGCAGATGCGGTACAGTACTTTGCTGTGTCACGTGGCTTGGTGTAAGTGCTCCTCGCAGCGCTTGCTGTTGCTGCATGCAACGTGACGACACAGCAGCCTTTGACTGACAAGAATCTGCCGCTGCTGCTGCTGCCGACGCCGACGACGATGCAACAAATTCCTCACTCAACGCTTCTTCAAATTCTTTCCAGTCTTCACTGGCGTCAGTCGCAGACGAAGCAGCACCAACCGATGCTGATTCAACGTTGACACTGGTCGTGGGAGGCAAGATACCAGGCTTGAGAGGCGGAGAACCCAGCGACGGTGAACAAGCACTACACAGAGGCAACTGAATGGCAGCGTGCAACGACAGAGTGGCCGACACATCAGCAACTACTGCAGTAGACTGCTGAGTGCTAGCGGCCACAGAGGTGGTGGTAGCACAGGGACTTGACGACACAACAGTCATGCTGTCAGTGACTGGCGTATGTCGACTGATGCTGGTCACTGATTGAACTGCTGCCGGTGACTCAATGCAGCCGCCACCATCATCAACTTGTACATGTCGGCAGATTGCAGTCGCACCAACATCAGATAGTGCCATGTGACAAGGTTGAACACCGCGTGTGTACACTCCATCCACTACTGCTCCCTGAGCACACACAAGACATACGACATACCTGAAACAAGAAGCATTTGAAAAACGTTGGGCCCATTCGCCACTGCGAGCCACCGCACGCCGCATTGCCATTCACCAGGTGTCGCTACTGTTGCACGCCGCCACTGTCGCACGCCGCCTGCGCATCGATGTCCACAACGACGACGACGATGATGACGACAACAACGACAACACGTGACAGAGGGGACCGCTATGGCCCCATAGAATGGGCCCAATTATTGTATTACTGCATCAGTCACCTTGTGAACTGTGACGGTGCTAAAACACTATCATCTTTCATACTACACATGCCACCTATTCTGGTTTTTACAGGTTGTCCAACATTTTGGATCAAATGTATCCAATTCCGAGATGAGCTTCATCAAGATGCCAAATGTCCAGATTTAGAGACATAACAAGTTGAGTTAATATCAGAGTCATCTTGGTCCACTGCAGATTTAGCAAAATACCCCAAGAGACCAAGATAACACTAATGAGCCTTGACAGAGCATAATTTTCTGTAAAAAATCACTGAAGTTTATAGGTGCATTCAGTTGTTATACAAGCATAAATGAAAGATGGGTTATTAAATTTGGCCCACTTTGCAGTCCAAATGCCAACGGTGTTGCCTGATATAGGATTAAATAAACTGCAGTTAACCCATAGTGTTAATGGCAACAGATCAAAAACTGCAAAAATCATAAAAAGTGATATTACCCACGAACACATTGCCTAAATGTCAACGTGATGCTGAAATCTCACCCACTAAATGGAGGGGAATGTAAACAAAATCCCCAAAAGGCACATGCTTGCATGAGTCTGCGTTGTTTGAGCCATCAAGCAAAAATCTGCTGACCAGTTTGACCTGCAGGTGAGTTCCCAAAAAAGGGGTATAAATAAATAAATAAATAGTTATATTTAACCCATTTGCCCAGAAGCCCCAAACACAAATTTGCACCAAATTTGGTATACTGGCAGCGGTCGCGGATGTAATAACCCGTGCAAATTTCTTAGTGATCGATTCATGGGTGTCGATTTTGTGTGGGTCAAAAATGGCCTAGTGCCATTGACAAAGCCAGCTGCCATTATACCCGTGATGCAATGCCACACAGTTACACATAGGGAATATTGCTGCATTGCATGCCAGGAAAATTACAGTAAGTAATTCAATAAAATAAGAAAAATAAGGGTTGATTTTTGCTAAATGTTTCAGGTACTTGTCCCCTTAACCTCCCACCAGGGGTTTTGTCCATACTATCCACTGTGGCTGTGTCCCCCAGATGTCCACTACACCTTTCCTGTCCTGATAACTGCCGCAACAAATGTGGCAACCCTATTTCACAAAAAAATCGAAGATCAATCAAACAAAAAAAATGTACTTTTTTTAAACAAAAAAAATATTGTATGACATCCACAGTTTCTGTCCATTTTATAACAAATATCACAACATGTTATATTGTGATTTTATTACTATAAACTGCTCAACCTAATGGACTGATGTAATTACTATACAAGAGGGCCTAGCAGTGGCTAGCATAGAGTGAGATGTTGTTGTTTAGATTACCCCTCCCGCGATCACAATGCGCGGTAAATCTGGATCGGAGTTTGAAACCTAAATTAGCTATAATATGCCAATGCACTTTCGTCACAGAGAGATGGACAGACAGACAGACAGACGGACACTGACATCGTAGCATAAGCGCGAATAAATCTGTGCCAGCCGTGTGTGACCCACTAATGCTAAATAAATGAAGTTCACACAGTAATATGCATTTTATACTTCATATATTGTACAGAAACAATACAATACAAACAACGTCCATATTATGATATTTTCTTGTCAGCCTGTTACATAAAAATATTACAGTAATGATTTAATGTAATTTGTGTGATTTAATTGGCTTTCTATTCCACAGTAACTCTGGGCTGGGCCACATCCACAAATGATAAGCTCTGAGCAGTGACTGCAAAACCTGATCTTGTACTTCACAACTGTTGAAGACAACCTTTAGTGGCACTGGTCTTGGCAATGTTGGCCTTGAATCCATCCCTTGACCTCAACAAGCAACCTACACCTATACTCCCAACAACACTTAAACCACTTATCAGTTGTCACATGAAGAAAAACCCCCAATCAAACACTTATTGTTGCACAACTGCATTATTAATAAAAAGATAAAACAAAATATCATAGATGTGTAAATCTGTGACAACTATTTCTTTTCTGCAATTGTAGGATAAAATGCAGTAGTTATCTTAATTTCTCAACATAACCTCTATGCACTCCTGGTAATTATCAAACAAATTAAAGGTTCCGCACTAAGTTCAGAGCAGTCACTTCAAGTGTAGATATTCAATTAAGAATATCTGACTTTGAATAGCTGATCATTTTCATGAAATCTTAAGATCATTTTTATGAAATCTTCACAGGATGCTTCTGAACTATCTAGATGAAGATGGTAGTGGTCAAATCACAGCAGACCAAATCTTTACTGAGGCACAGTTCTGATCCTCGAGGCCTTGAGAAGTTTTGAGGATAAATTTCTGTGGTCGTGTCTACGAAGTCCAGGCCTTCGCCCTAACTACACGTCTGCATTATTACTGCACCTTACAGTCGTCCTGTGATAAGATATATCATGTTCACTGTTCAAGCTGTAATAAACATACTCTGAACAGATCATATGCCTGCCACATCCAGTCCATGTTCTGAACAACTAACTCAATGGTAATGTGATGGTAACTGAGAAGGAGACACAGACTGACGTTTACTGGAGGTCGTCTAGCACAGCTCTACCACATCTACGGGAAGTGATGTCAATAGCAATTACAGACACCAATAACACTGCACACAACAATTCAACTCACAAACTGATGGACTTGAGATGCATCTGCATCAGCCGCAGCAGTAGCAACATCCGCAGCAGTAGCAACAGCAACAACGGTTGGCTTGCAATCTGTCTCGCTGGCTACAATCACCACAACAAGCAATGCCGTCAACACAACTGACACGAGTATGAAACACAAATGCATTAAAACAAAACAAAATATAGTATGACATCCACAGTTTATGTCCATTTTGTAGAAAATATCACAACAGCAGTATTCTCTCGGTGGATTAAGTGACCCACTTAAAGTAATGACTACATAATGACAACACTAAAGTTTAGCATGAAAAGTATGCATTGGAACATACAACCATGAGCAGCTGAACATGCCGCCACAAACGCTAACAGTTGTTGAAAAACACAAACTCTTTACTGCAAATGCACACACACTGCTACAGAAACCAACAATAACAGTGACTTACCATCCTTCTGTAGGAAACCTTCCAATGTTCCTCGGCAGAAATATTTCACAGCTTGCTTGAACCTGTCAGCTCGATCATCCGCTTCGGTCTGATGCCTGCACATTGCACAGGACACAGTGCTATACCGTACACAATAGCAACATCTTTTGTCCTTAGTTACATACAACACAAATATACAGACACAGTCACTGGCTCGAACTTTGTCACTTAATTATTGACCGATTTTCAAAATTCTTTCACCAATAAATTTCCAGCAAAGAAATACTAAAATATCCCACCACACCTCAAAATGTGTCTCTACACTACCTTGTAAAACCACATTAACCTAGTAATTATCAATGCATCACAAGGTAGTGAAGCGATATTATTCAGGTGTAGTGGGATTATTGACTATTACTTCGTTATAAATTTACTGCTGAGATTGGTTTGAAATAATTTTTTTTAAATGATTGACATTCAGCAAAGTTATAGGTAAGAAGAGTTAATTGTCTAAACAGCCGCGTGCACAATGTCCTGTTGAAAGATGAACAACTCACTTGAAATATGACATACGGCGAGCATAACTGTTGTTACAGCATTGCGTTATGACAAGCCTCATGCACATCGATTCTGTGATCAACAAGTATCAAACCTCAAACTGGTGTACTATCAACAGCTGGTGACTTGCAGACTGACGTCATTAGTGATTGACTGAATGCTGATCATGTGTACAGGTGTCTTTGTCGCTACATCTTTCTTCTTGGCTGCTGTAGGTGAGTCTTCTCAAAGATTATGCGAGTTCTTCAGTGTGGCCAGTGTCTTTTCATCATTAAACAAAATTATGCTAACATAAATGAATGAATATTTATCAGCAACTCTTTCAACAGGCTGAGTTTTGCATGGCAGTTCACTTTAGTCAGCTGTGGAACATGGCTATCTTCGAGTAGAGAGTTTGACTAGGTACTGTGATGACGCAACTGTTGTGCGGTGGGAAATTCAAATACTATTTTGTAAGAAATTAATAGGTGAAAGAACTCAGAAAAAACCTAGATTTTTTTCCCTGCAAAAAATTCACCAACTACCAACACCATAACTAAAACAGTCGTTTGCAAGTTTTCAGGAAATATGTATAGACATGAAGCACTGTAAGAAACCAAAACTTTACCTGAAAATGTCATTTGCAATAGAATCCAAGTCATCCACAGAATTTAGATTTTGGACGTAACGAACTGCAGCAAGGATTCGTGCTTCTGATGACACCTGAACATGTACACAGCAAAACTGTATTTACAGTTTGACAGGTTCTGTGGTTCTCGGAACACGACTGTTAATAACCAATACCATTTTCACACTTGTGCTTCAGATACAGACATCACCGCTACACTCCTACATCTCTTAGCAACCTATTGACTGATGTAAACCTTTCCTCATTTCTCCTCATACAGTCTCATACACTGCATCGGCAGTGCATAAACCATAAAGCTAAGCTGCATATCTATAGCTGACGTCTCATCTCCATCAATCTGCTCAAAGATGCTATTATCCAATTTCACATTGTGGTTCATGCAGCAACAATAAAATGCCGGAACTATGCAACACGCTCTTTACCAACCATATTCTACATGTATATGATTAACTTTGCTCTTTCGATCGTAAACCAAACCAGATTCCTTCTTTAGACATCGTGTTGCCTTTGATCTGCATGCTGTTGGTATCCAATCCCAGCCACTCCTCCATGGCTCTTTAAACGACCAATTATTAATCTCAGTTTACATCACTTTCACAAAGAGGACACTGCACCATAGATCTACAGGAACAAGTTCTTAGAGACATGCAATCAATATAGGGGCTATTTTTACACCGATGGTTCTAGGACTAAAACCATCGGTGTAAAAATAGCCCCGAGTGGCTGGGATTGAATACCAACAGCATGCAGATCAAAGGCAACACGATGCCTAAAGAAGAAATCTGGTTTGGTTTACAATCGAAAGAGGTCTTGTATTTACAGTTAACTAAAATACCTAACGGTATACGGTCGCGGCTCTATGGGTGAATTGTTACTACTTGACTACTATCGATTTGGGTTCCTCCCGATGTTTTTTGTCACGACAGAAACGTGACTATTTGAGTCGCGCCTCGCAGCGGTGAGAGGCGTGACTAAAACCTGTACTGTAAGTTGCATTAAAACTGGATGAGAAAAGTTTCAAATACAGTACTGTATTTGATTTCTACGCCATATGTAAAGATAAGGTTCATTTGCTAGGACACACGGACTTGAAGCAGAAGTTCAATATGCACCAAGACATAAGTGAAGTGAGGGTCCAACATTCGTAAGTAAGATACACGTGTGGATCCATATACAATGCAGCCATAGTCCAGCTTAGATCTGATTAAAGATCAGTAGTCTTAAGTGTGTGCTTATCTGCACCCCATGAGGTGTGAGCAACAACACGTAACATGTTAAGAGCTTTGTCACATTTGTTCTTTAAATAACGCAGATATGATAAAACGGAAGTTTTCTATCAAAAATTAGGCTGAGGAACTTTACTTCCTCCACCACTGGGATACAGCGACCATTGAGGAAGAGCTGAGGATCCGGATGAAGTTTATGCAAGCAACAAAAGTGTATGCAGACAGTTTTGGAGGAGGAAAATTTGAAACCATTGGTATCGGCCCAGTCCTTTAGTTTATTTAAGCAATGCTGTAGGTGTCTCTCGACTATATGAATATGCTTGGAGCGGTAGCAAATAAAACAAGAGACTCTAGCACTGGCTAGCATGGCGCAAGATGATTCGCCCGCAGCACGGTGGCCGCAAGCAGATGGCACCCGCAAGCAGCACGGCGGCGGCTGCAGCAGCACGGCGGCTAATGCGCGGTAAAGTGGGATCGGAATTTGAAACCTAAATTAGCTATAATGCGCCAATGCACTTCCGCCACAGACAGACAGACTGGCATCATGGTATAAGCGCGAGATGTATATATTACATCTCGCGCTAAAAATTATCGACGTACAGACATCAGGGCAAAGTGCTTTTACTATGGAGTTAATTTTCAAAAAAAAGGTAACAGATAAATACTTCCCTGTGGTACACCCATTTCCTGTTCTGCAAGCTTGGAAAAAGTTCCTCCAACTTTCACTTGAAACTTCCTATCATAAAGAAAGCCAGCTACGAAGAGAGGAGTCACCCTCGCAAACCAGCATCATGTAAGTCTTTCAGGATGCCATACTTCCATGTTGTATCATGCGTTTTCCAAGTCAACGAAAACAGCAGTAACATGTTTGATTCTGGACGAAGGCCTCTCTTACGAAAGACTCTAAGCATACCAGTTGGTCTGTAGTACTTCTGCCTTTGCGGAAACCACTCTGTCTGGAAGTGGTAGGCTTATTTCTTTCATGGTACCAGACAAGTCTTTTATTGATCATGCACTCCAAGTCGAGTACTGAGTTTAAAACCAAAGCTTCGAATATTTGAACTCCATTTTAACATCACTAGTGTTTGTGTGTGTGTGTGTGTGTGTGTGAAAACAACTGGATTAAAGTGAATAGTATGTTATCCTATTGGCATAAGTTGGCAGTCAACTTGAGACATGTATCTTGTAACATTTTTATAATACAGTCACAAAATTATCCAAAGTTATCATTATTACCTGGTTGAACAGTGACTGGCTAGTGCACTGTAAGCAGGTCAACAGTCATACATGCGACAACAATCACATTGGTGAATGATACAATGTAGTCTACAGGTTTCTACAAACACACATTTTTTACCTGAAATACATGCAGTGGTGAAACGAGTGAACAGACACGGCGATAGAAGTGCAACAGATCATCAAAAGGCAACAAGTGACATCCTACAACAAAAGTCAAAAACTCACACAAAGTGGACAGTTGGTGTCAATGCAACAAATGTCCTTCTCTCTCTCCTAAGATGATGACAGAAAGAACACTACACATTCAAAGTCTCACAACTGTTGATTGTGGAACTACTGACAGCACAATGCAACTTTTTAGTTTTTTTATGTAAAAAAAACTTCTTAATCAATATAAAGTCACAAAAAACCATGTGCAAAATTTACATCTTTATACAACAAGTGCACCTCCCAACTTACACTTTAATTTCAATTTAAGTGAATGAAATGAATAACAATATAAACTGGGATGGTAATCAGACTGTTAGTACAAAGCAGCCGCCACCCAGGATTTGGAGTTGCTGCTCAACTGCAACAGTAACATTAACAGTAGCTGATGCATTTATATTGTGCCCACTACTAGAAGACTGAGGGCGCATCACAAAGCAAATCAGTCTGTCTCCGGTGTCCATATACAGACTCACACAAGTACATTTTCAGGTGATGACAAAACTTCTCTGTCGAGCACAGCAAAACTGTACAGAAAGATTGCATTTGTAAAGGCAAATAACCTTACAGGTCACCTAGTCATAAGAAATAGCATGATTCAATAGTCCACATATCATTTTCTAGAGCTGCATGCAGTGTACTCTGCACACATCTAACACATTTTATATAGTGCTAAGATTTAATTTTTTCCCCAATGTTTCAATATTCAGTGTCTCTTAGTACTCAATACAATTTCTGCATACGAAGTGTCTACACATACGGCTGGCCAGCATCCTAAAAACAGATACGTAAATACGTAAATTCATTATGTATGGCTGTTTGCCACAATTTCACCGACCAGTGTTGTAGCTCAGTTGGGAGCACAATGTATTGTAGTGCTGTGTTTACTAGGTTCAAATCACGGCAGGGTGGTTTTAATTCTATTTTGTAACTTTTATGTGTTTTGTAATCAACTTCATTATGTTTCATTTCACTCCATTTTCACTTATTCAGACAAACATCAAGGCGACATAGTGCCATAGATCATACATAAATAATTCTGGCTAATAATCACATGCATGGCTGCCAGCCATGTGACAATTGCTTCACTTTCAAATATACACATGGCTAGCCGTGTGCATAGCATAAGTCTTTTGCATATTGTTTATAAAAGTCACATTCATGACATAATATATCAATATTTATTGGTACATTGTGTTATGTAAGCAGCAGCACGACAATCGTCAGCAGCCTAAATATGGCTTTGTGGAGACATTTTTACTCTCCCTTCAGAGCATTAACCACGCCCATCCAGCAGGACATCAGTCTCGGCCATTGTGGCACGCTGTCAGCAAAAACGGCCATCTCCACTGGGATCCTGGCCTGAGCCAAAATGGTTTACTTATTTTCTATAGATTTTCACAGCCGACTGTCAAGTTTGACTTATGTTATCAGTAGGGTGAGACCGATACCATAATTTACCGATACTTCCGATACCGATACATTTGGATTTCTTCGATACCAATACTAGTGGTTACTTAGAGCATGGTCGGATTTTCGGAAATTCCGCGGCCATAATAAAATAGTAAGCGGACTGTGTGTAATCTGACACCTGCTGTGTGAAAGGAGAGACGGTCGGTCGGCGTGATGAGAGGGAAGGGAAGGGGAGGGGAGAGAGGGTTTTCGCTCCGCCGTCTCACCTCATAGCAATGGTCGTTGTCTCACGCACAAATAAATAGAGAGAGCTGCTCTGCAAGCGGTCGATACTCCCCCCATCTCTTCCCGTGCCTGCTTGTATACAAACGACGGTGCACATCAGTCACATAGGAGCTGTCCGGGCTGTCCCGGAGGCAGTGACTGATGTGCGTCGTCGAAACAGAGAACGATTGCTTTCGTTACACAGACATGACGTGTGTGCGGTATCGGTGCTGATATCGAAGCATTATTGCCGATACTGATACCGAACCGATACCGGCGGTATCGGCCGATATCGAGTGTACCCGATGCCACTATCGGTCTCACCCTAGTTAACAGCGAATTGCCAATTTACTGCTATCACTAACCTTTTACAAACTGGTTCCTTGAAGTCATAACCATATATTTAACATCAGTGAACTTTTATCCTTGTTCAAACAGTGCGATGCAAAATAATGCCAATAAATACCCAGTACTAACCTAGCACGGCAGCCAAAACACAAAAACGTTCAGGATAACAATTAATTTTCTTTGCCAAGCCATCTGCAAGATACTCTTCAGTCAATAAGGAACCGTTATATTTCAGTTTCAATTTCTCTCCAGAAAAGTATCTGATATGTCTGCAAATGAGATACTCTGCACTGTTGCTAATAATGCCAGTTATGTTATTTTCCCGGCAGTAAGTCACGAGCTCAAACTGATGATCTGCAATGGTAGTCACCACTGGAACTCCAAGACTAATGAAAGCTAGTCTGATGGCCGTGATTAAGAATGTCGGAGGTATCCACCATGCTATCGGCGGAGGCTTTGCTTTAAGCATTATGTGGTGAGTGATATTCCTAATATTTGAGCACTCATCAGCACGTTCTTGGCACCACTCCGTAAAACGACTGCCATCAATAGCACCATTGAAAAACGCCACAATTCTTAAGCCACACTCGTGACAGCTCCGTATCAACCGAGTTAAGTGCTCTATAACTTCATTCCACTGTCCTCCACTGATCCAGCCGCCTCTATAAAGGCGGCTGAGACAAGTATCAACGTCCAGTACCACACTCAAACAGGTTCCTCGTAAACGGGCCGCTCCGGCTACCTCCCTCAAGTCAACCTCCCGGCATGCTTCATCTTTGCAATACGATTCTACAAACGCCAGCAGATCATTTAACGATGCAGGTTTTTGTATCTGGCAAGGTGCATTCGCCATTTCAGCTGTAGTACATTGCATTCACGCAGAAACGCATATTTAATTCACTTTAATAACACTTCTCTCGTATAGTCGACTTTTCGTGTATTCGACACAGAGAATATTTAATATTTTTATTTTAGGGCTGTCCCTATGCCCGATCAAGTAAATGAGTACTGTAATGCTCGAGTACTCATCCGAAATTTTTGAAAGTTCAAAGTGGTCCAAGGTCGGGTTGCACCATCCATACTTAACTTAAGTGGTCCTTAAATCTCCATTGAAATGTATGAAAATTTAAGGACCACTTAAATTAAGTATGGTTGGTGCAACCCGACCTAAATTTGTTTCTGTCTGTTCATTGGTAATAAGTGTGTATTGTGGATAATGGGACTCAATTAAGGTGTGTCATTTGGGTGATGGGTCGGGTCGGTCCAACGAACCACATATTTGAATTTTGTTGGGGAAATGGGTTGGGACACTAATGTATAAGCGATGTGGCCTCTTCCCAAATACATGTTTCTTGTTATTATTCATTTGCACTGGTATGCACAACTGCACAGTATGCACAACAAAAAATGACAAAACGGCACACATCTTCTAATTTGTAAGAATTTCAACATAACATAGAGAACATGTCATGCAGTGAAATACAATCAACCACTGTACTATCCAGTACCCAGAAGTCTAAAAACTGCTAAAATCGTTCTATATGAAATTAAAGTCAATTGATAGGATTCCAGAGAAACACAAGTCAATAAATAACCTCTTAAATCCATATTAGCACAACAGACCATTCAGTGTTGTGAATAAATTGGAGAGAATTAAAAGTGAACATGTCAAACGTTATGGAGTACAATTGCACTGGTGAAGATCTCCAGTTCGAGTACATGTAATGTGAAGATGTTTATCTTTTTACATATTTTTTGTGTGTGGTTCAAACAGTGCAAAGACAAACAAATTATAACAGTCTTTATCCATATCTGCACTACCACTGTACTTCTACTCGTCATTAACTAACAAATTAACTAACGAATTAACTGTTAGCAGCTTGCAAGTACGTATTGCTAGTAACTACTACATTCAACAATTACAAAACACTGAAGAGATGAATTTTGTTAAAAATCCAATCAAATACAAGCATCTTGAGGCACACTGATAAACAGTTACCTTTAGTTTTTAAACAGGAAATGACCGCAGTTCTTACTGGCAGATGTTCCAATACTAACTGACTTAAATCAGTGCATAGGCCTCCCTCATTCACAAGCATAGTGTCACTTGAAAATTATGTTTGGACCAAAGTTTAACCACCCCATATGCCTTGTTAAAGCAATTAGTGGAAGCCTTTCCACGACCTGACAAAGAATACTCCGCTGAATGTTTCCACAGCTAAAAAAACAAGAGTCTTGACAAGACTGTAATACGCCTTTACATGATAGGCGCATGCCTACTATGTTCCGAATCCAGATTCCTAAATCGAATATCGCCTTATTGTCAGGGGCATTGATCCCTATGGGACAGGGGGGACATGTTCCCCCAATATTTATGAAGGGGGACGTCCATGGTAATGTCTCCCCAAATATGTTAGAATTTTTATATTTTGTGGCTAGGTTTATTTTATCCAGTAACATCAACAACTGTTGTTTGTTGTATTTTAATGCAAATATTACGTGTAGTTTCACAAAACAGCTTCAGCTTCTGGGGGACTTTGTCCCCCATCCCTCAGACCCCCTACCAGGGCTCCGTCCCTGGACCCCGCTGGAGGACTTCCGTCTCCCAGATCCCCAGTCTTCTTTTTTGTCCCCCCCAATAATCCTGTGAGATCGACGCCCTTGCTTATTGCGCTATAATAACTATGCTACGTACAGTTATCACACAGTCTGTAAAACTGCTAATACACTGTTGTTACAAGTACAAAGTGCCGAATGACAAACGACTGTAACTGTGATAACAGTGTCAGATGCTTTCAACTGTGCTAGAAATCAAAGCATACAATATGAAACTGATGTGTACTCATAGTTCACAGTTGCTCCAAACATCTGGCTGGTAACGCTGCCTGGTCAGTGAAGTTGTGGCTGATGCAATGCCACCCTTCAACAAGATGTGCTTCATGCAGTCACTTCGGCAAATCCAGACAGCAGCCACATAATTGTCGCACATACAGTGAGCAAAGAAATGACGTGCCACCATAATGTCAAAAATTAATTAGCATTGCAATGCATGGCTAGCATAAACTGTCCTGATCAGACAATACCATGATGGAAAGTAATTACTTTCAACTAACAATTAAAATATACTTATTTCTTAAATTACTTAACAAATTATGTTGACATTTGCAGCAGTTCTTAAGAATGCACAGCAGACAAGAAGGATATTTAATTCCAACGATATGTCACAGTTATAACCATCTGCATTTTGGTCATTTTTCTGGAATGCACATATATATGCACCTGTAAAACTATCACTTGTACAAAATCGTTAACAATAAAACAAGTTGTGAAGCATACAATAATAAAACATGTCATGTGACTACAGCAGATTGAAACACGATTAAAATCATCACCACAACCATCTACATGCAGTGCTGCTGCTGTCGATAACTTCGCGAGATTTGTCGAGGCAGTTCAGTCATTGACGGTGTTGTCTACAAAACAACCAGCAACCCTTCACAACATCTAAACAAAATACTAATTATCTCCTTCAGTTCCGGTTTTTCCACAGCAAATTAATCTCCCGTTAATTTAATCCGGCATTAAATCGGCAGATAATGATCAATTTACTCAGATGTCGTTTTTCCACCGGCAGTTCGTCAATTATATCTCCCTAAACGGACAATTTAATTGACAAACTGCTGGTGGAAAAACGACATCTGAGTAAATTGATCATTATCTGCCGGATTTAATGCCGGATTAAATTAACAGGGAGATTAATTTGCTGTGGAAAAACCGGACCTCAACGGTCCTCTAGATTAGTTATGAGCACATGATTTTATAAAACCAAACATTTGACTGGTCATGCTGCCTGGTCAGTGAAATCACTTTTGCACATGAAGTCTTGTTGTAAAAACAAAGCCAGCATGCATGCATAGAACTGTTAGAACAGCATATCATGCTTCTAAATTCCTGTTAAGAATAAGACGTACTGGTGGTTTTGGTCGATAAGTATCCGCAGCAGGAATATCAAGTGAAATTGACTCAGCTCTGCAGCCGTATGCCACCGGTGACAGCTTGACGACAGTGTGCAGTGGAACCTGAATGTACGGCAGCTCGTCTGACAATACAGACACACGCGTCACCACTCTGTTCTGTCATTACTCAAGACAATGATCTCATGATGTCATGACATCTGACTTATGCACAGTTGACCAGAATAACGTGATATTTAAATACATCGATGATAGCTATCGCATCGTACCTGAAAGCAATACTCAGACCATTTCAATGAAGTTGCAACACATTGCTGAGTGCGCAACACGTTACAATTTAACATTAAATAAAGCACAGAGTAAAGAAATTGTTATCAGCCTACAGAAAACCCACGTAGCTGCAGCAACGAATCTAACCAGAGTATAATCTTTGACAGTCTTAGGTATTACATTTAATGCTAAACTCTGTTTCGAGCCACATATTTCGTACGTCACACAATCAGATGTCTTTATGGCCTCAAAACCCTTCGTGCTTGCAGACTTAAGTCTCTGCGGGATGTTACTCAGGACACAGTGGTTGCAAGGATTATGCACGCTGCACCTGAATGGCGGGGTTTCCTTAATGTTGCAGATAAGGACCAAATCGTCTCGACTGCTATAAAAGCCAAGAGCTACAGCTACCTACCAAGCGATTTTGAATGTGTATATACTACGATGGAATGTATGGAATCAAAACTATTCAACAGTGTTTCATCCAATCCCCGCCATGTATTGCATCAGCTGTAACCTCCTGAAAGGGATACTGTCTATAACCTGCGGCAAAGATCCCACTTCCTTACTTCAACTCAGCCTCCTATCCTCGGTGGATGGGAAATGAGTACCGGCCAAAGTGCAGTGATTCTGTGTGGCTGGGAAGTAAAGGCTGGCATGGCTCATTCCATTTGTAGAAATTGATGGGGATTAGAGGGAGAACTCTTGTTATCCATCTTAATGCACATCATAACTAACTGCAATGACTGCAGAATGCCGAAGCAACTGATTTGAGGACGAGTTTTCAGAGTTCAGTTACTGCATGCCTGCACTAAGTGACAGTTGTCTATTGATGTGTCGTGCATCAGCTCTGCTGCATAAACCATCTGATGATAATCACCACATCTCATTCACACACTGTCCTGCCAGTCAGTACCTACCACTCATCTCCCTCCATTAGCAAATGACTCTTATTAGACACCACAGCACTCACTAGATGCTCATACTGCTAGCACATCTGTAGCAAAACTCACCCAACATGCTACCAACAAAACAATTTTAGTCATTTGTATAACACACGACATCATTCGGCTTTTAACGCTCAACCAAATTTGACCAGTGCTGCACCTACACGTACATGTATGTTAACCTTGTAAGAGGCACTGCAAGCACGTTTCCAACGTTGAATGGCGACGAAGGTCTGATGTACAACACAACAGAAAGCATATATGCAGTGTTAGCTGTTAACAATTAGCGAGGTAATGACCACTGAAAGAACTGTGGCAATAAAGTAAGTAATGACCTCGATCTTTATCCATAAAGTACGCAAGAAGACAGCGTGCCACAGCCTGATGACATATGACGAGGATATTCTCCTGTCTTTCCAACTCCATGATGACTGGTTCCAAACGAGCCACCAAGTCCTGATAGGACTACAACAGTTCAGCCACAGTTCTCTCTCTCTCTCTCTCTCTAGATGAACAACGGCAACTTTCACTC
>Ga0209782_1000131_pt1 | contig 29575 bp, 25 predicted proteins | sample WorMetmaBAHAMAS1_FD_187390 | JGI IMG/M metagenome (GOLD analysis project Ga0209782, IMG submission 187390) | Marine gutless worms symbiont microbial communities from Max Planck institute for Marine Microbiology, Germany - Inanidrilus... | ecosystem: Host-associated > Annelida > Digestive system...
TGGCGAGCAGCCATTTCTGCAGGGAAAGGTGGGATTCCGACAACACTGTGCCGGTACGCACGCTGAGATGTTTCCTGCAGCTCCTGCAACGGTAGGGCATGGGTTCGTGGTCTCTACACTCACGAATCCTTCTGCAGGTTCAATGGGAAACTTGGGTATTGAATATTCCCAAAAAAGGGAGATGCTCATTAGATGTCCGACCAAACACCAATACTGCGGGTGACCTTCGATGAGGCCCCACTGCGAGAAGCGGGTTATACGGACACGGCTGTGCTTAGATATAAAAAGACTGTGTCAGAGGCTGCCTAAAAGCTAACTTATTGATTTTTAATGATAAAAAATCAATAAGTTAGCTTTTAGGCAGCCTCTAAGGCTCTGACCATCGAATCGGAGCAGATGATACCGTCACCATGAATGCGAACCGCCTGAATTCGCCCGGTCCGCGCACTCCAGCTTTTCTTGATGATCGCCTGTGGTGGTGCGAAATGGGTCCAATCCGTGGATTCCTTCGAGTGAGTCTTGGGACCATTATTTACCGGCAAGGCCGCCGACTCTATCGACAGAATCGTGTTAGGCGGCTAAGCCTTTACGTCCAGATAATGCCGCTCGACGATCGCGTGCTGTTCCTTCCTACGGTCACCTCGAATGACTCCCAGACGCGCATTAACCCAAGTTGCTACCCTGGCCATGCGCTCGAGCTTCGACCGCAGCAAGCGGTCGCGTGGGCCGCCCCAGGTCAGGGTGGTCCAGAGCAGGGGGTCGGCCAAGGCATCGCCCAGACGGACCTCATGTTCGTCGTAGGCTGCGATTTCAAAGCCGTGTTCCCCTTCCCCACCCGAGCCCCGATCCGGCTTGACAACGACATACGAGAGGGCGGCATCGACCGACGGCACGGACGGCGTACCGGTCACCAGCACCGAAGGGCCGACCGCATTGTGAAACAACCCGAATCGTAGCGCCGTCAGGTTGACGATTTCTTTGACCGCCAGGGATTGGAGTAGCTGTCGGCGCAGTTGTTGAGATGGCTCAGAAGTACCCCACAGTCAGGTCCGCGCCGGCTGAAGGAGCGAATGCGGCCGTTCGCACGGAGCAGCTGTGCGCTCTTTGCGACGAACAGAGGGCCAATGCCGCCATAGCTTGCCTGCCACCCGGAGTTCTCAGCCCAGCACTCGGCCGTGAAGTAGAGATGTCTCGAATGCTGTTCTTCCCCCGAGGCGGATCCCCAATCACCAAGTCATAACGCCCCGCATCCGTCTCGGTATTGAGGCCGGGCAAAGTCTCGTCGAAGAAATCCCCCCGGATCAGGCGGCGATCCTGTAGGCAGGGAAGGCGCATCTCTTCCCAATGGACCTGGGTCCGGCTCGTCGCATAGGGCCAAGGTAGAGGTTAAAGGAGGCAACGCGAACGGCTGCGGGATCGATGTCCACGCCGAGGTTGTTCTCCAGCAGACTTGCCAGCACTACGCCGTCCGGTTCCCGGTCGGGGTGGGCTTGTCGCCATCGATGTATCAGGCGCTGGAAGGCACGCACCAGAAACACGCCGGACCCACAAGCCGGGTCGAGGATGCGCAAATTCCACTCCTCCCCATCCCAGGGCAACACCCCGTCTAACAGGAAATCGACTAGGTGCACCGGGGTGTAGACGGTGCTCTTGCTGCGCTTGTGGACAAATGCCTCGTAGATGTTGCTGACGAATCCCAGCGGGATGACATCGAAGGCGTACAGCGGCCAGAGTACAAGGTGCGCTTGTTGGACCTCTGCCATCTCCACGACCCAGACCTGGTCGCATTGGCCGGTGGGCACCTCCTTGCCGGGAAACAGGTCGCCATTGAATCGCTGGTCGAGAAATCGGAGCAGGGAATAGGTATCCGCGTGGTCGCGCAGCACCGAAGCAAGATCCGCGTACTGGCCTCGCAATCGCCCTTCCCCATGGAGACACAGCAAGAATGCCTCAGCAGGTCATGAACCCTGTCCATGGTGAGGGCAGGTCGTTCCGAATCACCTTGGGTGAGTCGGTCGCGGACCGTCTTGAGATTACCCAACAGCATGAAATCCGCGCACCGATCACGGTGGAAGCGGTCCGGATACCGGCGTGCAAGCGCGCCCTCGGCGAGATTGATCCAGTGCAGGGCGGAGGTGGCAGCCCTGCTGGTGGCCTGGGTGAAGTCGATGCCTTCCCTAGTCAGCTCGGACCCTAGGGTTTTTTAACTTCCTTTTCCGGTGGCTCACAGCAGGTAAAGGGCCGGCGCGTGGCTGAATTTCCAGACCAACTGATGCAGCTCATGCAAAATCGCCGAGGGCACGGCACGGGGAAACTCACAAACGATAGCGAGGGTCGGTTGCGTGTCGGCCGTGCCCAAGTCGTTAGCCAACACGCCGGAGCATCCCCGCGCCGTCGGGTTGGCCTCGGATGCGCGTCTGACGCCCCCGGCGGGGCCAACAACACCGCTACAACACCGCTGGATCAGGCCAACCCAGATGCTCCTGGGCCCAGTCCAACCCGGTCAGTTTCACGATCTGCCCCCCGCCAGCGAACCCTGGGAGAGAAGCAGACTCGATTGGGCGGGAATCAGGCCGAGAAAGCACTCGACCCGTCCGCAGGCTGCCGCCAAATCCACGACGAAACCAGGTGCAGGCAAGTCCGCGGTAAGCCCCTCGATCACGCCGGTCTCTACATTGAACAACACCCGGCTCGGACGCATCGCCACATGCGACTGGTTCATGTAACGCTGGAACTCCGGGAGCACCCGATCCAAAATTGCCGGCGGCAGTCCGAAACGGTCCTGAAGGTCATGGGCTATAGCGAGCAGTTCCAAATCGCGCAGGTCATAGCGATGGGGAGATCGGGTCTTGGGCCGGTGGGCGGAGAAGGGTGCGAGCTGCATCCATTGACGGACGCAGTGTATTTCTACACCCAATATCTCACAGAACGTCTTTGCACGTGAAATTCGTGCACCAGCTCACTCAGTAAGGGCTCTCAGTAAGGGCTTCCGACCCCGTTATCTGAGTGAATTTTAGCCCAAATCTGAGTGAAAATTAACTCCTGTGGTAAGTTCTCCGGTCTCTGTCTTAGGCCGGACGAGAGCTGGTGGAATCCAGGACAATGCTATTAAATTAGAGGTTGGGTTAGGCGCATGCCCCGGCGTCGAGATGTACAAGCAAGTATGAACGCTCCCTCGCCCGACAGCCGATGCGGAAAAGAGAGCGGCGAATCACGCGAATCGGCGCGAATAAGATCCCTCCTTTTATTTCGGGATGACAACTTCGAGAAGATTCGCGTGATTCGTAGTTTTTCCTCTTGTTGCCGACCGGTAATGCTTAACTTAATGGTATTGGGACCCAGGGCGGTCCGCTTCGTTACCCACAGCGCAAGCGGCACTGCCGAACGGCGAGTACCTGAACGTCAGAGTGGATCGCAGCGATTTGGCGCGGATCGTCGTGTACTTGATGTGGCACCAGACATGAATCGAATCATCATAGCTGAATCCGTCCCCCTATTCCTGCGCTAATTCTTGCGACAACATGGCAGGAATCCGCTTTTCATTTATCATTCACGAGGTGTTTGCCTTTCAGGGTGAAGCGGTATTTCTGGTTGCTGCTGTTGGGCTTTTCAGGGATGATCATCTCGATCAGTCCGGCTGCCAGGGCCGGATGGAGGTAGTTTTTCCGGAATGTCTGGCGGTGTGATAAACCCACTGCGGCGATTAATTCCGAAGCGCTGAGAGCCTGGTTGTCCACCGTTTCAAAAGCTGCCAGCAATTCCTTGACTTGGTCGGTTACTTGATCGCTATCTTGGTCGGTCTCGTCTCCGGCTTCCCTTGTTTTTGCGAGGATCGTCCTGGGCATAAATTCGATGAATGCAGTGCTGTGTCCATCCTGTGAGCTTTGCACGATAGCGTCGTAATAGGCGTTCCGGTGGACGTAGATCATTCCTTCTACCGGGATGTCGGCAAAGAGCGGGTTCTAACGGGTCAGAATCAGGGTCTGCCACAGCTGATGAATGATGAATGCGGAATGATGAGTGAAATACAAGGCATCCTTGAACGAATCAAAGCATTTGCTCTGAGGATTACCCGGCTTTACTCGTCGTTACCGAAGAAGATGGAAGCACGGGTGATTGGAAAACAAGTTCTTCGTTCCGGCACATCAGTGGGCGCGCATGTTCGGGAAGGTAAGCGGGACTGTTCGGATACCGAAATGATCAGTAAGATCGAAAGCGCATTTCAGGAATTAGAAGAAACAATATATTGGCTTGAACTCCTCATAGATTCCTGCATCATCAAGGCAGAATTACTTGCCGATCTGATGACAGAGGCAGCCGAATTAACGGCTATTCTGGTTGCAAGCGCCAAAACAGCCAAGAACCGGAGACGCAATCCTCACTTATCATTCAAAGAGAGCCTTGTATCTGCAGGTTCAGTACCCGCAGGGCGGCCTTGATGGCCGCGAACACTTGATCGCCGTGCACGCCACGGGTGCGGACGGTCTCGCCGATCTGCCAAGTGATGATGCACTCGGTCAGGGCATCGGAGTTTCCGCCCTTGGGAATCCGCACCTCATAGTCAATCAGTCTGGGCAGGGTAAATCCCTTTTTCCTCCAGATCTTGGCAATCGCCACCGCGAAGGCATCGAAGCCGCCGTTGCCGCTGCCGTCGGCGGTCAGGATCTCGTCCTGGAGCCGGAGACGAATATTGGCGGTAGATTGCTGGCCCAGGCTGCTGGCAACGGTGCAGGAGAGCAGCTCCACATGGTTGTAATCCCTGCTTTCGAGGACCTCGGCAATGATGAAGGGCAGGTCGTCGCTGGTGATGGTCTTCTTGGAGTCTCCGAGTTCTATGACCCGCTGGAGTACCTTACGTTGATCCTCCTCCGAGAGGCTGATGTCAAGGCGCTCCAGGTTCTTGAGCAGGGAGGCCTTGCCCGCGAGCTTGCCCAAGGCGTAGCGACGGCTGCGCGCGAATCGCTCCGGGCTCAGCCGGGTGTGGTAGAGGCCGGCCTTGTGGTCACCGTCGGCATGGATGCCCGCGGTTTGAGTGAAGACATCCTCGCCCACGATGGGGGTGTTGTTGGCGGTGCGCTTGCCGGAGAAGTGCTCGACCAGCTCGCTGACCTGGACCAGGTGGGTCTCGTCGATCCTTAAATCCAACCCGAGCTGATCGCGCAGGTTGACCGCTACCTCCGCCAGGGAGGCGTTCCCGGCCCGCTCCCCCAGGCAGTTGATGGTGCAATGGACCGCCGCCGCCCCCGCCTGGGTAGCCGCGATCACGTTGGCCGTGGCCAGCCCATAGTCGTTGTGGGGGTGGAAGTCGAACCTGAGGTGGGGAAAGCGCCGGATCATGTCCGTCAGGGCAGCGGAGACCCGGTCCGGGGTCATGACGCCCAGGGTATCCGAAGGCATGAAGTGGCCGACGCCCGTGTCGGCGAGTCCGTCCACCAGGCGGTAGACATAGTCCGGGTTGTCCCGGTAGCCGTTCGACCAGTCCTCCAGGTAGAGATTGACGGCCAGGCCCTTGTCGCGGGCGAGCTCGATGTTCGCGCGCAGGTCGTGCAGGTGTTCATCCGGGGTCTTGCTGAGCTGGTGCCGGCAGTGCTTCTCGCTACCCTTGGCCAGCAGGTTGATCACCTGTCCACCGGCCTCGAGGATCCAGTCCACGCTCTTGCCGTAGTCGATAAATCCGAGCACCTCCACCCGATCGGCCAGTCCCGCTTCCCGCGCCCAGTCGATGATGCCGGCCACAGCCTCGATCTCGCCCCTGGACACCCGGGCGGAGGCGACTTCGATCCGATCCACCCGCACCAGCTCCAGCAGCGCCTTGCCAATGTTGGTCTTTTCTGCGGGGGAGAAGGAAACCCCGTGGGTCTGCTCGCCGTCTCGCAGGGTGGTGTCGAGGATCTTGATGCTAGGTCTTGTTGACATCTATTTAACCGCCTGTTTTTCATATAACGTTGAGCCGGTAGGCTTCTCACGGAAGATTTGTCCGCAAATGAACGCAAATGGATCAAGAACCGCCGATACGGAAGAGAAAACTACGAATCACGCGAATCGGCGCGAAAAGATCTCTCCCTTCGGTTCGGGATGACAACTCCGCGAGGATTCGTGTGGTTCGTAGTTTTTCCTCTTTTTTCTGACCGGTAACGTTTAACTTAATGGCATTGGGTTAGGATTGAGCATGGGAAAAATGACCCGGTCGTTTGGATCTATCCGTAGATTCTTGCAGATTTAAAAAAAGGTGGCTAGATAACTTTAGAGTGGATTTTTTCTCAGCAGAGTTAATATTCTATCAGAGAGATTTTCCTCTCGGTGACGAAATATAGACTCACATTCCTTGAGGTGTAAATGAAACGTTTGCCGTGGAACACCATTGAGCTTTGCAAGTCTTCGTTTGGCATATGACCAGAATGATTCAATGCCATTGATATGGCAATTACCGCGGGCAAACTCATGCTCACCATGACGCACTCGGAAATGTTTTTTGTAGCCCATGTCCACCAGCCCGTTGTAGCCTCTCCAGCCGTCCGAGTGGATGATGCCGTCGAGGGCTACCTGGCCTGGCCCCAGATCGCAGCCTGTAGCTGCTTTTTGGCGGCAGCTGGGACGATCTCGGTGTAGACTTTTCCTTGCCGTTCCAGGATCCCGAAGACAATCGTTTTACCGCCTGCTCCACGACCCGTCCTCCCACGGACACGGCGCGCACCAAAATAGGATTCATCGACTTCAACCTCGCCAGAGAAGGGCGATGAAGCGTCACAAACCTGGGCGACTCCAATTCGTAACTTCAAGAGTAGCTGATTAATCGTCGGGCGGCTTACATCACTCAACTCAGCGATTTTCGAGGCCGGTAGATCAAGCGCAAAGGAGCGTATGATCACTCTGAATTTGGCTTCGGACGGGTGTGAACGCCTAAAATACCTGTTTCTTCCTTGCATAAAATAACCTTAGCATGCAGGTGCAGACGCTAAAGTTATCTAGACCAAGAAAACAATCTGTGGGAATCTGTGGACAGGAAAAAGAATGTGGCCTTTTGCGACCGATTTGCGTTGATTGGCGTTTGCCTTTGCGGCAAAAAAGCGATTCCCATGTTATCGGTACTTCGGTACTGCTGTATTAGGCAGTGTTGACATTTGTGTCATTTCGAGCGGAGCGAGAAATCCTTGTCCCGACGGAGGAGGGATCTTGTGCGCCGGGAAGCCTTGCCGAGCCGAAGATCCCTCGCTACGCTCGGGATGACAACTCCGTACGATCAAGATGGCTACTCGGACCTTCTAAATGTCAACAGCCCCTAGGCGAGGACTCGTTCACGGTCGCTCGCCGCCAGGGTGGCGCGGATATGACCTCGCACCGCTTCTTCGGTAGCGTCCAGCAAGGTGCACCGGGTCTCTTTCTCCAGCAGTCCACGCAGGCAGGGCGGGAGAGGGGCCTGGGTGCCGATGGCTCGGTGCACCGCGTCGTTGAATTTGGCCGGGTGCGCCGTGGCCAGGCAGACCATGTTGGCGTGGTTCCGGGCGGCGTATACGCCGACGGCGGTGTGGGGATCCAGGAGGTAACTGTGGCGCTGGTAGGTCTCTCGGATCTGGTCCAGGACCTGGGCGTCGCTGACGGCCACGGCATCGAAATCCTCGGTCAGGGTTGCCCGCTGCTCCGCCGTTACCTGTATGTATCCGATACGGTCCAGGTTCGAGAACAGGGCGCGCACCGCCGCCGGGTCCTCACCCACCAGGAAATACAGGTAGCGCTCGAAATTGGAGGCGATCTGGATGTCCATGGCCGGGGTCAGGGTCGGATGGACCGTGCCTGTCGCGTAGGGACCGCCGGCGACGAATCGGGTCAGGATGTCGTTACGGTTGGTGGCGATCAGGAGCCGGTCGATCGGCAACCCCATGCGCTTGGCCATGTAGCCGGCGAAGATGTCACCGAAGTTGCCGGTGGGGACTGCAAAGCCGATCCGAAATTCGGGGTCGCCCCGACTCATCCGACCCCAGGCGTAGAAGTAGTAGACGATCTGGGCCAGGATGCGGGCCCAGTTGATGGAGTTGACCGCGCCCAGGTGGTATTGCCGCTTGAAGTCCGGATCGTTGAACAGGCCCTTGACGATGCGTTGGCCGTCGTCGAAGGTGCCGCGGATGGCGATGTTGTGGACGTTGGCATCCAGCACTGTGGTCATCTGCCATTCCTGGATCGGCGAGACCCGGCCCGCAGGGTGGAGGATGAAGATCCGGATCCGCTCCTTGCCGCGCACCCCGGCGATGGCCGCCGATCCCGTGTCTCCCGAGGTCGCCCCCAGGATGTTCAGCCGACCGCCGTCGTGCGCCAGCAGGTATTCGAAGACATTGCCGAGGAATTGCAGCGCCACATCTTTAAAAGACGCCGTAGGGCCGTGGAAAAGCTCCAGGACCCGTTGTTCCCCGACCCTCACCAGCGGCGTTATCTCCTGGTGGGAAAAGGTCTTATAGGAGCGGTCGACCAATCCTACCAAATCGGTGCGTGGGATGGCGTCGGTAACGAAGGGTAGCATGAGCTCCACGGCCAGGTCCCGGAAGCTCAAGTCGGACCAGTCGCGCAGGGTGTCGGGACCGACCTGCGGCACCGTCTCAGGCAGCAGCAATCCACCGTCGGTGCCGAGGCCCATCATCACGGCCGCGACGAAACCGACGGGCTCGACTCCACCGCGGGTACTGAGATAACGCACAGGTAGTGGTGATTTTTGAAGTGATAGAGCGGATGGATTCATCGGTAATCATTCCGATTGCCACCGTATGGGTCTGGATAACTTTAGCATCTTCAGAGTATGCTAAGAGGCCATCCAAAAACCAACTCATTGATTTTTAATCAAAAAATGGGAGATTCTCCAGCCCATTTTTGCTGAGCTCGAACCCTATACCACTGGACGCCCACGAACGACCGATCCTCGCGAAATCCTGAATGCGATTTTTTATCCGAATAAAACCGGTTGTCCATGGCGCTATCTGCCAACAGACTTTCCCCCTTACCGGCTGGTTAACTAACTACAACAAATGGACGGACAATCGAACGTTGGAAGAAGTCAATACCGCGCTACGTCAGCATTTACGTGAAAAAAAGTCGAAACCCAGACCCGACGGCAGCCATCATTGACAGTCAAGGCATCAAGGGAACCCCAGAATCCTATCTGGAATCAGAGTTCGAGGGAGGCAAGCTCGTTAAAGGAAGAAAAAGCAATATCCTTACGGATCTGTTCTCATTCCTTCATACCATCACAAAAATCTGGGCCAACAGTAGTTATTCCAGCCCGGAGCTTTCCGATTGGCTCTGGCATCCAATTCGGATGCCTGATCGAGGTCGGTAGAAAACAAACAGGGCTTCCTGGCTTCCACGTGTTACCCCGTCGATGGGGGGTTGAAAGAACCTTTGCTTGGCTAGTTCGAGCACGTCGATTAAGTAAAGATTACGAACGCAAGCCAACTTCGAGTGAAGCTCAGGTTTATTTCGCATCAAGTCGCTTGCTTCTCCGACAGCTCTGTAATAACCAGACGCCCTATAAAATGACCGTGAGGTGATTTTCTAGTAACTTATGTCTTTTTAGACAGCCTCTAAGGCGACGCGTCGACACTCTACTGATTGGCCCCGCAGCACCGCTTGTGCTTCTCGCCCGATTCTCATGGACAGGGTTCGTTCCGACCAATCTTCCTACGCAAAATAGCCCAGCCGTCAGCATCAACGAAGACTGGTTCATCTGAGATGAGGAAGCGCCTAAGGTCCATAAGCACCGGCTCAGTTTGCTTGAGCATGCCTGGCGACCCGCCCAGGCGGCCCGCCCAGGTGCAAGTGCCTATAGAGATCGTCAAAGAGGCTTGAGTATTCAGGACCGAACTGTAGCCCAATGCCATTAAGCTAACACGTAACCTGATGTATTTTCTATACTATTTTCCGTTTTCAACTACCACCATAAGGAGTCAACGATGGTTCTCAGGCCAAAACCGATCCACCCCACCGCAACAGAAACCAAGTTAATCGGTCAAGTCTGAAAATATTTATACGCCCCTAAAAGATTTCTTGTCCTCCGCGGAATTTGCCGACCTCGCCTGCGTCCATCCCGAAGCTTTCACCCACCAACGCGCGCTGTCGTTGCCTCTCCGGCCTCAGCGCCCACGCCGTGAAGCAGGATTTCTACGCCAAGCTCTTCGTGCTCAACCTCACGGCGGTCCTTCCTGGGTCGCTCAAGCCATCGCCGATCGTCTCTACCGCGACCGTCAGCACACCTACCGGGTGAATTCCGCCCAGGCGCTTTCCAAGAGAAAGGATAATCTGGTTCGGTTGTTCGTCTCCAATTCCTCACAGCAACTGCTCATCGCGTTAATACTCGCGATGGCGACAAGCGTCGAAGCCGTCCGACCGGACCGCTCTTACCCGCGAAAGATCAAGCCCGCCAAGTTTCACCCCTTCCATCCCAACTACAAGCGCTGCCGATGAGCCTTAACTTTAAGGGCATTGAGTTCGAGCGTAGCGAGAAATCCTAGGCGCCGAGGACTTTTGCCAAGCCGAAGATCCCTCGCTACGCTCGGGATGACAGGGGCCGGTTTTACGGGATGACAGGGATGATTTTAACAGCAAATTTTGATGAAATGGGGTATTAGTACTGCTGAGCAGAAATAGTGATACCGCTCGTGGTCGAACCTCGTGGTCAAACGGTGGGGGGCGTATCTTGATATGTCCAACGGAATGGTTTGGCCATGGTTTCGTTGAAGTAGTTGATGAAATCGCCGATCCTGCCGGCCAGGTCGCTCTTGGATTGGAAGTTGCCGCGACGGACGAGCTGGAGAACCAGATTTCGATCTGGTTGAGCCAAGAAGCGTGTTTGGGTGTGAAATGGAACCCCAGGGGATGTTCAGGATCGCTGAGAAACGTCTGACGAGACGCGGCGTTGCGTAGAATCCCGCAGCGTCCTTTGCGGCCGAGATCGCCTTCAGAGCCGATGCGCTCTGCCACCAAGCGGACCGCGCGCGTTTCGCCGATGTCTGCGCTCGCTGCGCCAGTGGCGACGTTGAAGCTGGCGATGAGGGTACAGGTGCCGTGTCGGGTGTACTCGAACTCGCGCCGTTCGACGCGCCCGGGCCTGACGGGCAAGGTCGGGGCGATGCGTTCGAGGGCCTGGATGCCGGTCATCTCGTCGATGCTGAAGGTTGGGATACCAGCGGCGGCACGCTCGGGGGCGAGCCGATAGGTCTGGCAAATGTCATGGCACTTCTCGGCGAACTGCGGATCGGGCTTGGCGTCGAGCCACCCGCGCACACGATGGGGTTTGAGGTCGACATCTTTTTAAAATGCGCCCAACCGAGCGCTGCGAGACAGCGGGGACGATGCCGCGTTTGATCGCCTCGGCGGCCAGTTCCCGCTGGGTCCAATGGGTGATGGCCCGCCCGCTGTCGCACGGATCCTCGCAGGCCAAGGCTGTGCTCGCGAGCCAATGCCGCCGCCAGTTGCGAACCGTTGTGCGGGCGATGCCCAGGCGCGTGGCACTCGGCTGGATGCCGACGCCTTCGCTGGCAAGCAGCACGATCCGGGCGCGCAGCGCCACGTGTTGGGCGCAGGTCTGCTGACGGACCAACGCTTCGAGGTCGCGGCGCTCGCGTTCGCTCGGATAAATCGGATTGGCTTCGTTAGCGGGCATGGTTGCTCCATCAATAACAACAAACCTATAAGATCGGCAGATATACTAAAATTTATGTATTAAAATCTTCGCTCAGGCGTACTAGGGGGCATTCTCAATTGAGCCAAACCCTCGTGAAAATCAAGCACATCAGGCTCATGCAATTGTCAGTGAGTCTCTCATAACTGATTGTTATAATCAGATAATTTTTTAATTGAGAACGCCACCTAGCCACTTGTCGTGGTAGGTTCAGAAGCGTGCCCCGGCGTCGAGAGGTACAAACTAGCGAGGCTTACGCCTCAGATCATTGATGCGTGAATTTTCGTACGGAAACCGGAAAACCACGGATGCACACGAATTGTGATTTGTGTTTGGGTCTAGATAACTTTAGAGTGGATTTTCTCTCAGCAGAGTTAGTATTCAATCAGAGAGATTTTCTTCTCGGTGATTAAATCTAAAATCTAAACTCACATTCCTGGAGGTGTAAATGAAATGTTTGCCGTGGAACACCATTGAATTTTGCAAGTCTTCGTTTAGCATATGACCAGAATGATTCAATGCCATTGATATGGCAATTACCGCTGGCAAATGCATTCTGCCATGATGCACTCGGAAATGCTTTTTGTAGCCCATGTCCACCAGCCCATTATAGCCTCTCCAGCCGTCCGAGTGGATGCTGCTGTCGAGGGCTACCTGGGGCCCCGGATCGCAGCCTGTAGCTGCTTTTTGACGGCAGCTGGGACGATCTCGGTGTAGACTTTTCCTTGCCGTTCCAGGATCCCGAAGACAATCGCTTTACCGCCTGCTCCACGACCCTTCTCCCACGGACACGGCGCGCACCAAAATAGGATTCATCGACTTCAAACCTCGCCAGAGAAGGGCGATGAAGCGTCACAAACCTGGGCGACTCCAATTCGTAACTTCAAGAGTAGCTGATTAATCTTAGGGCGGCTTGCGTCACTCATACTCAGGGCTTGCGTCACTCATACTCAGCGATTTCCGAGACCGGTAAATCAAGCGCGAAAGAGCGTATGATCACTCTGAATTTGGCTTCGGAAAGGTGTGAACGCCTAAAATACATGTTTTTTCCTTACATAACAAAACCTTAGCATGCTGGTGAAGATGCTAAAGTTATCTAGACCCTATAATATTATCATAATTATGGTGCATTGCATATCAAACCCCGTTCCGTCGGCAAGCCGTGCGTGCAACAATGGTGGCAACTGTCTCGGCATTGCCCTATTTTGTTCTATACTGTCCGCGATTGGCCGCCGATGCGGGCCGTCCGCGTGAGCGGGAACCAATCATGGGGGGTATTGGACGGCCCGCTATCCCTCACTTATCCCACGGTTTAGCAAGCCGCGCGTGCGTGTAGCAGTGCCTTGCCAGCGCATGGCTTGGCGCTCGCTACGGGTGTAGGCGTCCGCCCTGAGTGCTTGTCCTTCCGTCGGCCTGGGTATAATGACTCGCAAACAGCCTGCCAAAGACGATGCTTGGTTTTCTCTCCATTGATTGACAGTTCAACCAACAGACGACAAGAAAATAAGATGCTTGGTTAAGCGTAGTGGAGACCTTTATGTGGCAATGAGCCTTGAGTTTTGCCTAGCCGCGCAAGCAAATACATTGGCGGAGGTGAAAACTAAGCTGGAATCCCAAATTTCCGAATACATCGAAGACATCAATGAGGAAAAGGGCGACTTCCAAAAACGATACCTATATAAACCGGAAAGGGCCGTGGCGATGGTTTCTCCTTTATATGCTGCACGCCTATTAAATAATAGTGCACTTGAATGTGTCAAAGATAATAGAGGTTATTTCGTTTCAGGATATAGATGGTACAATAAAACATGCCTGATATAAGCAGATGTTTTTCAAGAAGGTACCAGAGCTAACCTATAAAAAGGTTGTCACGGGCTTAAAGAAGTTAGGGTGTAACTAATTCAGCTATCCCGTGCGAGGCATCGGAGGGCTCCTTTGGGATGTCGGGACGAGAGACTGAAAAAGATTGGCGGATTGTTTGCGCAGCGTTGAGAGGTAGGAGCGGATCACGGCGAAGGCGTCGACCCTGGTCTCGGAGCGGAAACAACCGGAAACCTTCTGCTTGAGTTGGGCATACGGAGGTTGCGTTCGGCCTGATTATTGTCGAAGGGGACGCGCAGATCGGTGATGAAGCGCAGGACCTCATCGCGGTGTTCCCGCAAGCGGTCGATGAGGTTGTAGGCGGGGGATCGCTTGACGCGCCCGGCGGGTGCTGGGACGCCGGGGACGGCGCGGGTTAGTGGCTTCGGCGGCGGTGAGGATAGCGTCGTAGCAGTCCTGCAGGCGCTCCACCGCGCCCGCGGGCAATGCTGACTCGGGATCGTCTCGGCAATGGCGGTTAGCTCGCACGATGGGCATTGCAGAAGGCATGGAGGCACTGAGTAACGCGCGTAGGCCGACCCATGGTCATGCACCAGCACGCCAGGGAAGTAGGCCGATGGTTTCAGCCCCGCGGTGCTGAGCACGTGCAGCCAGTGCCGATCGCCGTTCATGCGCCCGCCGGTCTCGTCGGCATGAGCGACCGGCGCGGTGAGGAGTGCGCCGCGGATAGCCGCCACCGGCGCCTCCGGGTGGGTAGCGGCCAGCGGCCACGGTGATGGCGCGCTGGAGGGTGCCCGGTGAGAGCGCAATCCCGGCCAGTTCCTGGAACAGCTGGCGGTACCCTGGTAGGGCAGAAGTTGGGATTGGGTCAGGTACACCGCTCACCTGAAGGCCAACGCCGACAAGCACCGCGTCGACCGCGAGGTGGTGGCCAAGTTGCGCTCGGACTACTGGGAGGCGCTGGACGAGGCGGTCAGCCGCCACCGACCAGGAGGCCGGATACGTGGTGCGCGACGGTAAGCCCAAAGGGGCCTTCTATCTGGACCACCGGAAAGAAAGCGGAAAAACGAACCACATTGAAAGGTTCAATCTTAGAGGCCGTCTAAACAAGACATAAGTTACTAGAAAATACCCCACGGTCATTTTATAGGAGTCTGGTTATTACAGGTCTGTCGGAGAAGCAAGCGACTTGATGCGAAATAAACCTGAGCTTCACTCGAAGCTGGCTTGCGTTTGTGATCTTTACTTAATCGACGCGATCGAACTAGCCAAGCAAAGGTTCTTTCAATCACCCATCGACGAGGTAACACGTGGAAGCCGGGAAACCCCGTTTGTTTTCTACCGACCTCGATCAGGCATCCGAATTGAATGCCAGAGCCAATCGGAAAGCTCCGGGTTGGAATAACCACTATCGGTCCAGATTTTTGTGATAGTATGAAAGAATGAGAACAGGTCCGTTATGAACTGACGGGCAGCTTTCCCATCAAATACGTTGGCTGCGAATACCCGAACAATAATCAGACAACCCATTGTATAGACAAGGATATTGCTTTTTTTTCCTTTAACGAGCTTGCCTCCCTCGAACCCTGATTCCAGATAGGATTGATGCCTTGACCGTCAATGATGGCTGCCGCCGGGTCTGGGTTTCGATCTTTTTTTCACGTAAATTCTGACGTAGCGCGGTATTGATTTCTTCCAACGTTCGATTGCCCGTCCATTTGTTGTAGTAATAGTTAACCAGCCGGTAAGGGGGAAAGTCTGTTGGCAGGTAGCGCCCAGGACTGCTACGATGCTATCCTCACCGCCGCCGAAGCCACTAACCCGCGCCGTCCCCGGCGTCCCAGCACCCGCCGGGCGCGTTCAAGCGATCCCCCGCCTACAACCTCATCGACCGCTTGCGGGAATACCGCGATGAGGTCCTGCGCTTCATCACCGATCTGCGCGTCCCCTTCGACAATAATCAGGCCGAACGCAACCTCCGTATGCCCAACTCAAGCAGAAGGTTTCCGGTTGTTTCCGCTCCGAGACCAGGGTCGACGCCTTCGCCGTGATCCGCTCCTACCTCTCAACGCTGCGCAAACAATCCGCCAATCTTTTTCAGTCTCTCGTCCCGACATTCCAGAGGAGCCCTCCGATGCCTCGCATGGGATAGCTGAATAGTTACCGCAAATCGGTCAAAATTGGCTCACTATCATCGGCAATTCTTGATCTATTTGCGTCCATTTGCGTCCATTTGCGTCCATTTGCGTCCATTTGCGTCCATTTGCGTCCATTTGCGTCCATTTGCGTCCATTTGCGTCCATTTGCGTCCATTTGCGTCCATTTGCGTCCATTTGCGGATAAATCCTCCCTGAGGATCCTGCGAGTTCAATGTTATCGGTGGTCGAGAGCATCTTTAGCCAAAGTCCGCTGTGCGGGACCGATCCAACTCACTAAACATAAGAGAACAGTCGAGATGTCAGTTACCACCGAACGCGCCCACAAGATCGCCCAGGTACTTACCAAGGCACTGCCCTATATCCGGCGTTTTCGCGGCAAGACCATGGTCATCAAGTACGGCGGCAATGCCATGGTCGAGCAATCCCTCAAGCAAGGCTTCGCCCGCGACCTGGTGCTGATGAAGCTGGTGGGCATCAACCCGGTGGTGGTGCACGGCGGCGGTCCCCAGATCGGGGGCCTGCTCGAGCGCTTGGGCAAGGACAGCGAGTTCGTGCAGGGCATGCGGGTTACCGACAGCGAGACCATGGATGTGGTCGAGATGGTACTGGGCGGCCTGGTCAACAAAGAGATTGTCAACCTCATCAATCGGCACGGTAGCGCGGCCGTCGGTCTGACGGGCAAGGATGGGAACCTGATCCGCGCCCGTAAACTGCGCCTGCGCCACGATGCGCCGGAGCTGAAGGCCACGGAGATTCTGGATCTGGGCCACGTGGGCGAGGTGGAGCGGATCGACGCGAGCGTCATCGACATGCTGATCCGGGGCGAATTCATCCCCGTCATCGCCCCCATCGGCGTCGGCACGGACGGCTTTTCCTACAACATCAACGCGGATCTGGTCGCCGGCAGGATGGCGGAAGTACTAGCGGCGGAAAAGCTCCTGTTGCTGACCAACACGCCGGGGCTGCTCGACGCCTCCGGCGCACTCATCGACGAGCTGGACGCGGAGAAGGTCGCCGAGCTGGTCCGGCAGGGCGTTATCACCGGGGGCATGCTACCCAAGGTGAGATGTGCCCTGGACGCGGTCCATGCGGGTGTGCGCTCCGCCCATATCATCGACGGCCGCCTGGAGCATGCCCTTCTCCTGGACCTGTTCACGGACGATGGCGTGGGGACCCTGATCCGCGGGAAGGAGCCGAAGGACAGAGAAGAGGACGGACACGTATAGCAGTCGCTGGTAGCCAAACACCTTTGTTGGGCACGCCCGCCGTCCTTGGCGGGCTTTGCCCAACCTTTCATAAAATTTTATGGTAGACCCCACCTCAACTACCTGGTCCGTGCAGCGGATCTACCCTCGGGTTCGTCGCGGGGATCTGCCTGCAGTCAACCAGGTTTACCAGGGTTATCTTTTGGGGAAGGTGTATACGCGCTCGCCCTGGCCCCGGAGATTCCGGACGGATATCAGCAGGTCCCCCGGTCATGCCTTACCCGGATGGGACTATCCTCAGCGTGATCGGCCGTTTCCTGGACGAACCGGGCCATATCGGAGGCAAAAGCGTCGCGAGCAGGTCCGGTGGGACCTAGTCTTCGGCCTGGGCCAGGGCGACAGCGCGCATGATGGCGAAGTTCGCGCCCGCCCGGTCGCCAACACCTTCAGCGCCTATCACGGTCTGGGCACTGAAGGCTTCACCCGCAAGACAGTGCGGCACTCGGTTGGTCAGTTTGTCCGCGATATGGCGCATACCAACGGCATCAAGAGCTTTTGGGCACTGCTGAAGCGCGGCTACTACGGCATCTATCACTTCATGAGCGCCAAGCATCTACAAGAAGAAAGCGGCAGGTTGCCGTTCGCCAAATGGCGCGGGAAGATCGATCTTGGTGGTAATGAGCTGGATTGTTACGTCCTCGATGACGGGAGGCGTGTGCTGTCGTCCAGTTCCACCACAAAGGCCATTGCCAATATCGAGCGCGGCAGCTTGCAGGATTACATAGGGCAGAAAACCCTTAACCCCTTTATCGATAAGGATAAAATCCTGTAGGAAACCATCCGGTTCGCCATCCCTGGCACGCAATGGATAGCAATCGGTATCACCACGGAGCAGTTTGAACTTGTCTGTCGGGGTTATGTCCAGGCCCTCTATGAAGGCGCACCCCTGACGGAACGTCAGCGGGAGATTGCCATCCGCTGCGCCATACCCGCCGCGGCTCTCACGCGCACCGGCCGGGACGCACTTGTCGATGAGGCAACGGGCTACCAGTATGAACGGGCTGAGGACGCCCTGCAACTCAAGCTGCGGGCCTTCATTGCCGATGAACTCCGCGCCTGGGAAAAGACTTTCCCTGACGAACTTTGGGAAGAGTTCGGGCGGCTCACTAACTGGGCTATCCCCCTGCAGACGCGCCCGAAGTGGTGGGGAAAGCTGGTGACCAAACTCACCTACGATACCATGGACGAGGATGTGGCCGAATATCTCAAAGAGAACAGACCGTCGCCCGGCGTCCGCTGGCACCAGCAACTCACCGAGAACTATGGAGTCCGGCAACTTGTGTCGCGCTGCTATGAGGTCATCGGCATGGCCAAAGATTGCGACAGTATCCGCGAGTTGCGGGATATCGGTATCAGGTACTTAAGGGTGACGTGGGGCTGAAGGTGAGGGAGCCGATTCGCCAAACCTGTCATGCGTTTGGGATAGAGATTCTCAAAGATGTCGTGGGCAGAGACCACGCGCATCTGTTTGTCTCGGCGCCACCGAGTAGGGCGCCGAGCGAGATCATGCGGCGTATCGAAGGACGCAGTTCGACCAAATGGTTCGCGAGTTTCCCGGATCTGAGAAAAGACACTGGGGACGGTATTTTGGGGCTCGCGGATATTTTTGTGTCACTTCGGGAGAGTTGACGCAAGAGTAGAGCAAGGAATGTTTGGCGCATCACTTCGAGCCCAAAGTTGACGATAATTTTCGGACCGAGCCCTAAGAGGCTGTCTAAAAAGACATAATAATAGAAAATCACCCCACGGTCACTTTATAGGGTGTCTGGTTATTACAGATCTATCGGAGAAGCAAGCGACTTGATGTGAAATAAATCTGAGCTTCACTCGAAGTTGGCTTGCGTTCGTAATCTTTACTTAATCGACGTGCTCGAACTAGCCAAGCAAAGGTTCTTTCAACCGCCCATCGACGAGGTAACACGTGGAAGCCGGGAAACCCTGTTTGTAACGACCTCGATCAGGCATCCGAATTGGATGCCAGAGCCAATCGGAAAGCTCCGGGCTGGAATAACCACTGTCGGCCCAGATTTTTGTGATGGTATGAAGGAATGAGAACAGATCCGTATATGAGCTGACGAGCCGCTTTCCCATCAAATACGTTGGCCGCGAACATCCGAACAATAATCAGACAACCCATTATATCGACAAGGATATTGCTTTTTCTTCCTTTAATGAGCTTGCCTCCCTCGAACCCTGATTCCAGATAGGATTCTGGGGTTCCCTTGATGCTTTGACTGTCTTGGAATCCGAAATAAAAATGCTCACAGTTATTATACCACTAGAAAATCATATTTTTTATCATTGAAAATCAATAAGTTGGTTTCTAGGCAGCCTCTTAGCCACCCGGCAGGTCAATCACCGCGTGTGATAGGCACGGTAGTGTTGTCGTTCGGCATCCTAGTTATCCTGGTATTGAGTCTAGAAGACTACCATGCGGCGAGCGCATTCTCACCTGAGCGGGTCTCTCGACAGCAAAGCCCTTTCGTCGAATCTCTGCTCCGGATTCGAGATGGGTTGTCGATCAATGTCGTGATGCAAGCCGATCCTGTCGCGGTGGTGGCGAATAATCCGGCCGGTCTCCATCACTGTACTGCGATACCCTTTGTGTTCCCTGCCGTGTTGGAACGGCCATGGATCGATGTCATCCCAGCACGCAATGATTGCCACTACCTCGACTATAGCTACGCGCGATACGGTTTCACCAGATCGCAACAAGCCTTGACCGTAAAGCCGCGACTGTTGCCGGGTATGACCGTCCATCATTGGCCGGCTGCGTCGGGGGAGATGGATTCGAAGCCTCGGTAAGATGGCGGTCCAGTACCCTATTTCAGCCTACTTTGCATGTCCGAGTGTACGGGTTTGTTAGGCGCTCATTGCCGCCAGCGGCTCGACATGATTCTCCGGTTTATGAGCCGATAAATCATGAGTCGCCTGAAGATTAAGCCAAAACTCCGGTGATGTATTAAAAGCCCCGCCGGAGCGGGGCTTGGGCCAAGAGTCAGTCCCTGCGCAACTTCAATGCGCAGTGGCCTCTCCGACTCCCCTGGGGACGCGGATGTCTTCGACCAGTTGCTGGATGTGCTCCGGCGGCTCTGTGGTCATTTTCGAGACCAGAATCGCCACGCCGAAGTTGACCAGTGCCCCCACGGCCCCGAAGGCATTCGGCGAGATACCGAAGAACCAGTTCGGCTCCAGATCACCCAAAAACGCGGTGCCGGGGACGAAGAAGATCCCTTTGTGCTGGAACACGTAGGCCATGGTCACGCCGATGCCCGCGATCATGCCCCAGACGGCCCCGGCCTTATTCACCTTCTTGTTGAAGATGCCCATCATGAGCACCGGGAAGATAGAGCTCGCCGCCAGACCGAAGGCGATGGCCACGGTGCCGGCCGCAAAGTCCGGTGGATGTAGACCGAAGTATCCTGCCAAAGCGATGGCGCCGGCCATGGAGAGACGTCCTGCCAGCAGCTCTCCCTGCTCCGAAATATCGGTCCAGAACACGCCCTTGAGCAGGTCGTGGGAGATGGCCGAGGAGATGGCGAGCAGCAGGCCGGCGGCGGTCGAGAGTGCGGCCGCCAGACCGCCGGCCACCACCAGTGCGATGACCCAGTTGGGCAGCCCGGCGATCTCCGGACTGGCAAGGACTATGATGTCCTTGTCAACCTTGACCATCTCATTGCCCTTCCAGCCGAAGGATTCGGCCTTGGCTGCGAACGTCGCGTTCTTATCGTCGTAGTACTGGATGCGACCGTCGCCGTTCTTGTCCTCGAACTGCAAGAGACCCGTGGTCTCCCAGTTCTTGAACCACTGCGGGCGTTCGTCGTAGACCAGGTTGCCGGTCTCCCCGCCGACGGGACCGATCTGGATGGTTTCCATCAGATTCAGGCGGGCCATGGCACCGACGGCTGGCGCAGTGGTGTAAAGAATGGCAATGAATACCAGGGCCCAACCGGCCGAGCTGCGGGCATCGGCCACCTTAGGTACGGTGAAGAAGCGGATGATGACGTGGGGCAGGCCCGCGGTCCCGATCATCAGCGATACAGTGTAGACGAACATGTTGAGCTTGCTGCCCATGACCTGGGTCGAATACTCCTTGAAGCCGAGCTCCGTCACCACCTGGTCGAGCTTGTCCAACAAATGCATCCCGGAACCGTCAGCCATCTCGCTGCCCAGACCGATCTGAGGGATCGGCATCCCGGTAAGGTTGAGCGAGATGAAGATCGCCGGGATCGTGTAGGCAAAGACCAAGACGCAATACTGGGCGATCTGGGTATAGGTGATGCCCTTCATGCCGCCGAGCACGGCGTAGATGAAGACGATACCCATACCGACATACAGGCCCCACTCATAGGGCATCTCCAGAAACCGGGAGAAAGCCACGCCGATTCCCTTCATCTGGCCGATGACATAGGTGAGCGACACAATGAGCAGGCACACGACGGCCACGATCCGAGCCGTGTGGGAGTAGTAACGATCGCCGATAAACTCCGGTACCGTGAACTTTCCGAACTTGCGCAGATAGGGCGCCAGCAGCATGGCCAGGAGCACGTAGCCGCCGGTCCAGCCCATCAGGTACACGGAACCGCCATAGCCGGCGAAGGCGATCAGGCCTGCCATGGAGATGAAGGAAGCGGCGGACATCCAGTCCGCGGCGGTCGCCATCCCATTGGCGATCGGGTTGATACCCTTGCCGGCGACATAGAACTCGCCGGTCGAGCTGGCTCGGGCCCAGAATGCGATGCCGATGTAGATCGCGAAGGTCGCACCGACGATGGTGTAGGTAAGAAGTTTGAGATCCACCGATCGTTTCCCCCGTCTCTATTTAGTCTTCGTGGACGCCGAACTTCTTGTCGAGCTGACCCATACGCACGGCATAGACGAAGATCAGAACGAGGAAGGTGTACATGGCCCCCTGCTGGGCGAACCAGAAACCCAGCTTGTACCCACCGAATGAAACAGCGTTGAGCACATCGACCAATAGGATTCCGCAGCCGTAGGAGACCAGGAACCAGATAGCGAGCAGTAGGATCAGCAGACGCAGATTCGCTGACCAGTAGGCGACGCAATTCTCGGGTGTCATGGGTAGCCACTCTCCTGGTGGTAGGTTAGGTTTTGGTGGTAGGTTAGGTTTTGCGTGGACCGGAGTGACGGGCGGCATCGAACAGCATCCGCTTCCCGCCGCCCCGGCTTGGATTCGGCAGCGGGACATCCGAAACAGCCTGTCCGTTTTGTCGCCGATCTGCTGGCTCGACGGCCGAGTGTCGTTTTGTTGCCGCCTTCCTTGACCTGTCAAGGATTGGTCACAGGGTTTATAGTCATCCGCTCCGGCATGCATTGATATTGAACCAATTGATTGTTTCTTAAGGAATTTTTTCGGAGAAACCCAGGAAACGAGAATAACCTATCTCACAGCTAAGCTGCCGTCAAAAGCAGAGCGAAGCGATGCTTTTGGCAGTCAGCTTGAGCCTTTTGTAATGGCACCAGCCGCGCCTGATTTGTTGAACCACAAACTTCTATAAACCACAAACCTCTATAAGACACATCCACGGCGCAGACGGATATTGTCTCCGGATTTTGTACGTCTGGGGGTATTACTCCCCGGCACCGGTCCCACGCTCCTTCCGCGGCCCGACGATCACGGTGGCAAACCGGTCCGGATGGACCCGGCGGTTGAAGGCACCTCGGATCTGCTCGGCCCGCACCTGGGAGACCCGTTCGCTGAAGCGGTCCAAGTAGTCCAGGGGCAGGCCATAGAAGCCGATTACCGCGAGATAACTGACGACATTACTGTTGCTGGCGATACGCAGAGGGAAGCTGCCGGTGATGTGTTTGATCGCAGCCGCCAGCTCATTTTCCGTCGGCCCTTTCTCCCGGAAGCGCCGCACCGTGTCCATCAGCACCTTGCGGGCCGTGGCGGCCTGATCGTTTTTGGTCTGCAGGCTCATCAGGAAGGGGCCACGCTCGGACAGGGGTAGAAAGTAGCTGTAGACGCTGTAGGACAGCCCCCGCTTTTTCCTCACCTCGTCCATGAGCAGAGAAACCAGCCCGCTGCCCCCGAGGATGTGATTACCCACATAGAGCGGAAAATAGTCCGGGTCGAGCCGCCGCATCCCCAGCTGTCCCGCGAAGACGTGGGTCTGAGTCGATGGGAAGTCCAGCCGCACCAGGATGGGATCGGAGAGATCCGGTACCGGCGGCAATGCGGGTGGCGGCTCGCCAGTGTCCAGACCGACCGTAAGGCGCTTCGCAAGAGCCTTCGCCTGCTCCTGCGAGAGGGCCCCGACGATGGCGACTACCGCATTGCCGGCCACATAGTAGCGGCGGTGAAATTCCACCAGGTCCTCGCGCCGTATGGTGCTTACCGTCTCCAGGGTCCCGACGGGATTGGCAGCGTAGGGATGATCGCCAAAGATCCGGCGGTAGATTGCCCTTGATCCGACGATGCCCGGATCCTGCTCGTCCTGACGCAGGGCGACCAGGCGGTTCGCGCGCACGCGCGCGAAATCGGCCGCGTCGAACCTGGGCTCGGACAGGCTCTCGGCTACGGTCTCCAGGGCCTCATCCAGGGCGGGCTGTTGGGTCAAGGTACGCAGGGAGAGGGTCGCCATGTCGCGGTCGGCGTCGGCGGAGAACTGCGCCCCGACGGATTCGATCCGTTCGGCAACGGTGTCCGCGTCCCACGCCCCGGCCCCCTGCGTCAACATATTCGCAGTTAGGGAGGCCAGACCGGAACGCTTGCCGTCGCGGGCGCTGCCGGCATCGAACACCAGCCGGACGTCGAGGATAGGCAGGTTCGGTGCGGCGACGAAGAAGACCCGCGCGCCCTTGGTCGTCTCCCAGGTCTTGATCACGGGTCCCGCCCCGGCGGCACTCGCAACGGCGAGACTGAACAAGACGCAGGCTATGGGGAAGATGCGGATTCTGTCAGTGCGCATAGCCGTGTCCTCCCGCCGTATTCGATCGCGGCTGTTTGCCATCCATGGGTTGGGGCTCTAGCAGGGCCACCGTGAGCCGGTCCTTGACCAGGTATTTGCGCGCCACGGCCCGGATCTGTTCCGGGGTTACCCGACGCAGACGCTCGACGTATTGCCCCAACAAAGGCCAACCCAGGCCCACGCTCTCCAGGAGTCCCAACCGCATGGCTTTATAAAAGACCGAGTCTTGCTTGTAGATCTCGTGGGCGACGACCTGGGTACGGATGCGCTCGAGCTCGGACGCTGTCACTAGCTCGCGTTGTACGCGCTCGACCTGGGCCCGGAAAGCCCGCTCAAGTACCTTCAGGGTTCGCCCCTTAGCGGGAGTGCCGTCGATCAGGAACATCCCGGGCAGACGCGTAAAGAGGCCATAATCGGCACCCGCCGATGCGGCCACCCGCGTGCCGCGCACCAGCTCGCGGCTGAAGCGGGCGCTGCTGCCGCCATCGAGCGCCGAGGCCAACATTTCCAGGGCATAGGGTTCCCACGGCTCTCTCCCGTGTCCCAGGGCGGTGGCTTTATAGCCCAGAATGAGATAGGGCTCCTTGGCCGGTGCCTTGACTCGGATCCGTTTCTCACCGCGTTGCACAGGCTCACCACGTGGTTTCGGCGGCAGTACCTGTCTCGGCTTCAAGGGACCGAAGTGCTTCTCGGCAAGCCTGAAGACCCTTTTCGGCTCCAGGTCACCCACTACCACCAGGGTGGCGTTATTCGGGGCATACCACCTGCGGTACCACTCACGGAGATCACCGACCTGCAGATGCTCCAGGTCGTCGGCCCAGCCGATGATGGGGATCCGATAGGGAGACGCCTCGTAGGCAGTGGCATTGAACTGCTCGAAGGTCAGGGACTCGGGGGCATCCTCGGTGCGCCAACGGCGCTCCTCCTTGACCACCTCCAACTCTTTGACAAACTTCTCCTCCGGTAGCGTGAGGTTGTGCATACGCTCGGCCTCCAGCTCGAAGGCGACCTCGAGCCGGTCCTTGGCCAGGATCTGGTAATAGGCCGTGTAATCGCGACCGGTAAAGGCGTTCTCGTCGCCGCCATTCTCCGCGATGATGTGCGAGAACTCGCCGGGGGCGAGCCTCTTAGAACCATTGAAGGTCATGCCGAACATCATGTGCTCCAGCACGTGGGAGATACCGGTCACACCGCCGTGCTCATAGCTGGACCCGACCTTGTACCAGATCTGGGAGGTGACGATCGGGGCCCGATGATCAGGCTTCATCAACACCTTGAGGCCGTTGTCGAGCACTTTTTCATGCACCTGCGAACCGGCCGCGGCCAGATGAGTGACCAGCACCCCGACCAGAATCAGGATTGATCTCATAGCGACTCCAGTGTGATTATTTCGGTGGATTATATCCGTTTTTAACCCGCAGATTACGCAGATTAGGAATACCCTACAAAAATCTTTGCGCTCTTTGCGCCTTTGCAGTTCAAATTGCTAGGATGGTTTCGTTGGGGTGGGGTCGAGGTCGGTGGTTCGACCAACCACTATCCACTATGCATATATCGGTTCATGTCGGAGGTCCAGGATCGGGAGCCAGCACAGATGTTCGGGTTCGGCAAGAAGAAGCAAGAGGACGAAGGGCAACGCAAGGAGCGCCGGCAGCGCCTCGTGTCGCGTCTGAAGGACGGTCTGGCGACGACGCGCACGCTGCTCACTACGAATATCGGCGATCTGATCCGCGGCCGCAAGCGCATCAATGAGGACCTACTCGAGGAATTGGAGACCCAACTCCTGACCGCGGATGTGGGGGTCGATACGACTAGCCGTATCATCGACCAGATCGCGGAGCGGGTGAAACGGCGTGAGCTCGCGGACCCGGAGGTCTTGATGGGTGCCTTGCGGAGTGAGCTCGAGGTCATCCTGCGCCGGTGCGAGGCTCCGGTACGCCAACCTTCCCCCGGCCGACCTCAGGTTATCCTGGTGGTAGGGGTGAACGGGGTCGGCAAGACCACAACCATCGGTAAGCTGACCAAGCGGCTCCAGGAGGAAGGCAACGAGGTCATGCTGGCGGCCGGTGACACCTTCCGGGCCGCCGCCGTGGAGCAACTCCAAGCCTGGGGAGAACGCAATGGGGTGCCGGTCATCGCGCAGCACCAGGGGGCGGACTCGGCGTCGGTGATCTATGACGCCCTGCAGGCGGCCACCGCCCGCCGGATGGATGTGCTCATCGCGGACACGGCGGGGAGACTGCATACCAAGGATAACCTCATGGACGAGTTGGTGAAGATCGCCCGCGTCATGAAAAAGATCGACCCGGAGGCCCCCCACGAGGTGATGCTGGTGGTGGATGCGACCACGGGTCTAAATGCCCTCAGTCAGGCGATTCAGTTCGACCAGGCCGTAGGGCTGACGGGTATTACCCTTACCAAGCTCGACGGCACGGCTAAGGGGGGCATTCTGTTTGCCATCGCCGACCGGCTGCGGATACCCATCCGGTTCATCGGGATCGGCGAGAAGATCGAGGATCTGCGTCACTTCGACGCTGAGGAGTTCCTCGAAGCCCTGTTTGTCCGTTAAGAAGCTGTCTGGTTAAAAGTGATATTGGCTGCAAATTCCAAGGGCACCTTGAAAAATAGGTATTTTCACCAAAAAAGCGACTTTAAGCCATTGATTATTGATGTACTAATGTGTGAACACCTGAAATACCTGTTTTTCCTTGCATAACATAACCTTAGCATACCATGAAGATGCTAAAGTTATCCAGACCTGTACCGAATTATTGCCGATTGTTGGCTAGATATCACTTCAAAAATCACCACTACCACCGGGACAACTCGGAGGTGTTCCTGGTGACGGAGGGTCAGGCCCTGATGGTGCTTGGCGATTGGTGCCGGTTCCCTGATCGGGAGCGTGCTTTCGAGGTTCGGAACTCAACCCCGGTCACTTAGCATTGCTAAAGGGAGGGCAGCTTCATGGGCTCTACCTGATGCTGGGCTCTACCTGATGCCTGAAAAGAGTCAACGGATCTGCTCGGCCGTTAGCGCATCGAGTTGCAAGGGTTGCTCCAGGACCTGGCCATCGAGTGCTGGTCTGCCGGCTGCGTCCAGCCTCAACCGGCCCTGCGCAAACCAGCGTACCGCCTGGGGGTAGATGCGGTGCTCTTGTTTCAACACCCGCGCGGCGAGTTGTTCCGGATCGTCTCCCGGCACCACAGATACCTTGGCCTGCAGCACCACCGGACCGCTGTCCAGCTCTTTGGTGGTGAAGTGCACACTAGCCCCGTGGACAGTCTCGCCGGCCTCCAGGACGCGTTGGTGAGTGTGTAGGCCCCGGAACCTGGGAAGCAGGGAAGGGTGGATGTTGAGCATGCGACCCTGAAAGTGGGCCACAAATGCCGGGGTGAGGATGCGCATGAAGCCTGCCAGGACGATCAGGCCGGGCTCGAATTCGTCGAGCAGCGCGCCCAGGGCAGCATCGTAAGCCTCTCGACTCCGATAGTCCCGGTGGCTCAGGATCCGCGTCTCGACTCCGGCCCGGTGGGCGCGTTTTAGGCCGAAGGCCCCCGGTTCATTGCTGACCACGGCGCGGATACGGATGGGTAGGTCCATCCTGTCGATGAGGGCCTGCAGATTGCTGCCGTTGCCGGAGATGAGTACGGCCACCGGCATGGAATCGAGTGCCGTCACCCGGTATCTCCCCCGCTGAAGATGACTTTCGGTACCCCTTCCGTGGTCTCGATCCGGCCGATGGGCCAGGCCTGCTCTCCGGTCCGGGTGAGCAGATCGCAGGCGCGTCGGGTATCCGCGGCGGGGATGCAGACGACCATGCCGACTCCGCAGTTGAAGGTGCGTAGCATCTCCGGTGTGGTTACGGCGCCTTGGGACTGTAGCCAGTTGAATATCGCCGGGCGGCGCCAGGAAGCGAGGTCGATATGGGCCCGCGTCCCCTGGGGCAGAACCCGGGGTAGGTTTTCGCGCAAACCGCCGCCGGTGATATGGGCCATGCCGTGGACTGGCATCTCTTTGAGCAGGGTAAAGAGGGATTCGGCATAGATCCGCGTCGGGGTGAGCAGCAGTTCGCCGAGGGTGGAATCGCCCAGGGGCGCGGCGAGGTCCGCACCCGAGATCGCTATGATCTTGCGGATCAGGGAGTAGCCGTTGGCGTGGGGTCCGGAAGAAGCCAGGGCGATGAGAGCGTCTCCCGGCCGCACTCGCTCGGGGGTCAGGAGTTGGTCCTTTTCGACGATGCCGACGCAGAACCCTGCCAGGTCGTAGTCTCCATGCGCGTACATACCCGGCATCTCCGCCGTCTCGCCGCCGCACAGGGCGCAGCCGGCGAGCTTACATCCCCTGGCGATACCCGCCACCACGGAGGTAGCGACCTCCAGATCCAGCCGGCCGGTGGCATAGTAGTCGAGAAAGAACAGAGGCTCGGCACCGGCGACCAGGATGTCGTTGACGCACATGGCTACCAGGTCGATGCCCAGGGTATCGTGGCGGTTGAGCTCCAGGGCCAGCTTGAGCTTGGTCCCCACACCGTCGGCACCCGAGACCAATACCGGTCGGTGGTAACCGTCTAAGGGCAGCTCGAACAGGGCACCGAATCCCCCGAGGCCGGCGATGACTTCGGGCCGGAAGGTGGCGGCAGCCAAGGGCTTGATGCGTTCCACCAGCATATTGCCCGCATTGATATCGACCCCGGCGTCGCGGTAGCTGAGGGAAACCATGTCGTTCATGCCAATGAATTTGGGTCTAGATAATTTTAGAGTAGATTTTCTTTCAGTGGAGTAAGTATCCTCTCAGAGAGATCTTCCTCCCCCTCGGTGATGAAATCTGAATTCAGATTCCTTGCGGTGTAAAAGGAAGGGGAACACCATTGAACTTTGCACGCCTCCGTTTGGCATATGACCGGAATGACTCAATGCCATTGATATGGCAATTACCGCGGGCAAACTCATGCATCACCATGATGCACCTGGAAATGCTTTTGCCCATGTCCACCAGCCCATTGTAGCCTCTCCAGCCATCCGGGTGGATGCTGCTTCCAGCGCTACCCGACCCCGGATCGCTCTCTGTAGCTGCTTCTTGGAGGCGTCAGGGACAATTTCCGTGTAACTTTCCCGTAGCGTTCCAGGATTCCGAAGACGATCGTTTTACCGCCCGCTCCACGACCCTTTTTCCGCAAACGCGGCGTGCGCCAAAATAGGATTCTTCGACTTCAACCTCACCCGATAGAGGTGATGAAGCGTCACAAACCTGGGCGATCCCGATTCGTAACTTCATGAATAGCTGATTAACCGTCGGGCGGCTCCACTCAGCTCGGCGATGTTCGAGGCCGGCAAATCGGGCGCGAAATAGCGTATAATCGCTCTGAATCTAGCTTCCGAAATGTGTGAACGCCTGAAATACCTGCTTTCCCTTGCATAATATAACCCTAGCATACCCTGAAGATGCTAAAGTTATCCAGACCCTTATTGATTCGTGGGGGCACCCACTCGTCCTGAGCATACAAGATCCAGGGCGAGCGCGTATAAAGTTCTAACCAAAATGGCCTTAGCGCGGTAGTCGTCGTCCCAAGTGGCCTGGCGTCGCTTCTGTGCCAGACGCAGGGAGGGGGATTCGCGCTCAAATAGATTCATGCACAGGTGCCGAATTACCGTCATGATGGCTGGTGCATTCCCTTTGCGAATGCGGCTGGTGTCTTCCCGGAACACCACGTCAAGTCGCTAGTGAAGCCGATTT
>Ga0209782_1000132_pt1 | contig 29462 bp, 14 predicted proteins | sample WorMetmaBAHAMAS1_FD_187390 | JGI IMG/M metagenome (GOLD analysis project Ga0209782, IMG submission 187390) | Marine gutless worms symbiont microbial communities from Max Planck institute for Marine Microbiology, Germany - Inanidrilus... | ecosystem: Host-associated > Annelida > Digestive system...
CCCCCCCGTCCATGTCTCCACGCTCGGCCACAGCGAAACGTCTTATCTAACACCCACTGGCCGCTCGCTCAAGTGGCAGCCAAGTCTACAGTTGTTTTACCCGCGTGACCCAGAGGTAAGGATCTGTGTTTGTGTGTCTGTCTGTCTCTGATACTGTGTCAAAATGGCCAAACTTATAATCATGCTGCTAATGCCACACGATACCCACAGCATGGAAATATTATGCACTGCAGTAACAAAAATAACATTTTATATTATTACTAAGAAACTTAACCAGTACAAATGAATATTTAAAATAACATACCAGTTATCAATATAATAGTATAATGGTTCTATACTGAACTTAACTTCTGCATAAAGTCAATTAAATATTCTTAGCTATAAGCAACATTATGAGGACAGGAGTAAAAGTATGTGCAATTGAAAATAAACAATTCATAACGTGGCAGTGAGTGCGTGAAATGTATAAACCAGTCAACCAAGCACTGCTGCAGAACTGGAGAGCTGTGACATTACTACTATACATTAAGGTAAGTAAGACCTAACAGTAATTCTGTCTCATTAACCCATCAAAAATTCACTGTCAGCAATCATCTTTAACAGCAACAAGTCTTACATTACCATTAGCACTTAACCATTTATATGAATTATTTATCATCAACAGCAAATCGCACAGCTACAACTACAAGAACAATTTTACCAACATTCCCCAAATGTTGCTTTTAGTAAAAAATATTGAATTAATAAAATATAATTTTAAGATACACAGTATCAGAACTCCCTCATATTTAATATATAAAATATCTACTAAAATAGTTCTTTTTTTAAAAAAAGGTATGGCTGGTTTTATAGCACTGTGTTTACAGAGACTGGAGCGGGCTATGTTGTGCAACACCGCAGAACTATCTAACAGCTATCTAACACTGCCGTATACAATTCACCAACTGCCCTAAAACATGAATATGGTCCATATGGTTTTCCAATTTGTGCTTAAATTAGAAATGCAGCCAGTTATCCCACAAGATGTTTTGGAGCGTGTCTGCAGCGTGGAATACTTCCATGCCCCTTATGCCATAAATGCTCTATATTTTGAGTGTGTGCACCAGAGTCCGGATCTACGAAATTTGGCGAATGATTTAATGCAATAGCACCATAATATATTTAAACAGCAATAAAAGTTTACTGTGATCAGTATGCAGGTCTCCATGGACAGGAGACTTCAGCCAATTACTCCGCATTTAGTTGTAATCAGTATTAACAAAACATGCATGTAACTCATCATTAACAATGAAACATAATGAGAAACGGTAGAACATTTAAAATTTGCAGTAATTTTTCATCTCAGAGTTTAAAAATATCACTCATATGTTTTTACTATTTATTGTTTGTCATGTTCCGAACTGTCAGTGTAATATCGCTGTTTCAGTGTCCGATACTTTCGAAGGCGGTACAAGGCTTCCAGCTCCTTCATTACATATTTGCCACGTGCAACAAGAACACGTATCATTTCAGGATCCTCAACAGATCTGTTCTTCAGAAAAGCGGCCTTCAAACGTGTTCGGAAGTAGTCATAGCCTTTTGGATAGTCTTTGCCCATGTGCAATAACTGTAAAAAATACAAACGTATTAGCTTACACACAGTACCAGTTTTCATTATTAAAAATAACCGTAGACAAAACCAACTTCTGTTGTCTCAACTTTAGTTCCTAAGAACATAAACTGATTTAAGGTGGCTAGAGCAATAATATTTTTAATGATCAGTTATTATTATTTATTTATTAATTTGTACACTGTGTTAAAAATGGACCCCTGTTACATCTTTAAATATATTCCACAAATATTAGTCGTTATTAATAATATTTGGTATAGTGAATCTACAAAGAGTCTTCAGTCTTTAAATAGGTAACTGATGAGTTTTGATAAAACTGGGTACCTGCTTACTTTATTTCAATGACAGCTATCTCAGTGACCTTCATAGGTGGTGACAAAGTTCATAGTGGCACAGTGCATGGCAAGTGTGGTGCACAGGCCTATAATGGGAGTCTGGAGATCAGTTGGTCAGAGAGATTTTGTCCCTACAGTTTAAATCTCATTTATTATCAGACATTCAATGGAGAGGCAAATTTGCTGTGTTCTTGACAGTTTTTACCGCGCAACAGCTATGCTAATCACGGTATATGCCGTCGTCGTGTGTCTGTCTGTGTGTGTGTCTGTCACACTCCGGTATTGAAGAGGTGGGTATGTTCACATTTTTAAGGCGCGACACTATGCTAGCATTACATATGCTGTTGTTGTGTGTCCATGTGTCTGTCACAAGTCGGTGTTATACTGAAACGGCTAAACATAGTCATGAAAACAATGCCGCATAACAGTTGAGGAAGTCTAGTTATCTGATAATAAAGATCTTGAAGATCGAAAGGGTCTCCTGGGGTGGGTAAAATGTGTGTTTTTTGACTGTTCAACATTCTCTTGGCACAGATGCTTCACTGCTGAAAATTTGTGTCCATCCACCGCATTGACCATGTTGTAAACCGTCGAATTGATTGCCATAGATGGGGGCAGATTGTTTTGCTGCCATACGGGCGATATCTTTTTTAGGCCTACATTTACGCTGGTGTTTGCAGCACATTGCCTGTAGCTTCCAGCAGAGGGCGGTGTCTAGCATGCTGACCATGCTCACTGAACCGTGCAGCAGCTGTCCAGCAATAGCTGACATAGTAAAACAAATGCAACGACTTACGAGGCCAAGGACTTAATTGCAAGACCAAGGCCTTCCCTGGGTACGAGGCAGAGGCCAAGGACTTGACCTTTAAGGCCAAGGCCAAGGACTAGCAGCAGCGGGTCCTAACTGACGATATCAGTGGCAGTGACGTAGAGCACGCTGGACAGAGTTCACCACCGGTCTGACTAAAAGCAGACCGCACAGTCCGACGACCACGATTGCACGCAGTCAATAGTTGTGCGGTCGTGCTGGTCGTACGAATGCACGACCGCAAACAATCGACTGGCGTGCAGTCGTCAGGACCTGGGTAATTATCACCGCACACACACCTAGGTACTCCATGCCATGGTTAGGACGACAGTAATGTCGACGGATAGCCACCTGAAAAATGCTCGCAAGCAGTCACAACGACGTCGTCCCCGCGCGTAACGGATAACCACAAAGAAGAATTAGAAGTGATCTCTACATGTAAGTGTTTTCTGCTTTGTAAATAGCGTTTCATGCATGCAAAAAAAAACAAAAAAAATTTGCCAGTCACGTTGGAGGCCTTCTCGCGGCGACTGGTGTCAGTAATTCCGTGCAGTAAGCGGAACAAAGCTAACTCCAACTTACTTTTGATGTTCTTTCCACTATCATTTATTTTCAAATTACTTGCTATATTACATTTTTAGTTTTTGCTATTCTGAAATTGCATGGGATGTTATATCTGTCTTCTTATGGCAATGCATATAGGCCTACAGACATCGTGCGGTCTTAACGGCTGACTGTTATCGACAGATAATTAGCGCGCGGCGGTCGTAATTAGCGTGGTCCGACCGGTCGTGCGGTCGGATTTTAGTGAGACCCTTCACCACCGTGGCTCGGAAGCCACGCCTCCTGTGAACTACATGCAAAGTGTTGACATTCATACGAACGTTTTTGTACAGCTGAATAACCTGCGATCTCGAGCCAGAGCTCATTATAATAAGTTTTTAACTGTTACTACCCGAAACAAAACATGAACTTTGACCTTGCCCTGACCTCCTTATGGTCGTCAGTAGGGAGGCGTCTCTTGTGTAATTTGGTAAACGTTTGCACACGAGTGACATGATTGTAAAATAAACGCTAGTAAAATAATGCTGTTTGAATGCGTTTGTACAATATTGAACTACAAAAAAAATCCAGAAAAAATATAAAAGTTTTGTGATTTTTTTAAATTCCGGGACTTCCCGCCGGGAATTTTAGGGAGTGTGGAATTGGATTCCCAGGAATTTACGACGGTCTTCTCAATCAAGAATTCTAGCTGGCCTCCTCGCCGAGGTGTAACAGATTCACAAACTTTACCATCGCCCACACCACATCACACCACAAGTCCACAAACAGAAGTTTGCCATTTTTGTCCACTATACCTGAACTCAAACAAAAATAACGGGTACCCGGATCGTATACACAGCTTTAACTAACCGCTACTCTCTATGGTAGCGTGTGAGTGATCTATGTTCAAGATTGGAATGATTTTTGTTTATATCGTTTATTTTGGTGTTTGCGTTAATTTTTTGAGGTATAAATGTTATGTAAAGCTGTAGTGTTTATGGCCTTACTGTAAAAAAGTTGGATGGACGTTATGTAGATGTCTGTTTATTGAGTTAGGCTTACAGACAAAGCTTTAGTTGCACTCACTCCCGCTGCATAGTACAAGTGCAACGGTACGGCTGAATGGGCCCGGTGTAGTATCAAATAACTCGCAGTGCCAAATAACTCGCATCCGCGCCATTGCGCGTGCCCGATCTCGCAAAGTCTCGTACTCAGGTTCAAAATAGTGTCGTGACTGTAAACACAGGAATATATGCAGAAACAGATACAGTTTGTTTCTAAAACTGAGCTTTCCTGTTATTGATATTAGTAATAATTCTTTTGCTTTGACATATTCTTGTATTATGTGTGAACTGAAAACATACGTCAAGAATACATAGCTGCTATATTGTTTATAAGTGCTGTGTGAACATCGACGGCCGCTAATTGTAATTACGTTATGACGTCATTTACCGCTATTGCATTAATGTATATAAATAGCGGCCGCTAAACATACTACTTAGCGTAGTAGAATTACGTTAATGCAGATGAAGATGCCGGACCACATGTATAGAAATACATTTGTTGTCATTTTTAGGATTAGTGTAGTTCAACATTTTAAGCACTAAAAAGAGCAGCCAAAAACACTTCTATACAAAAAAATAACGAACTACTTCATCAGCATCAGGACACTACAGTAATCAGCAACAACGCCGGCGATTATGACATCAACGAAACTTTAAAAACTTCACAAAAATGACAATAAAATGTCGATTTAAAGACCGTAGAAGAAAAAAAATCATGGATAATATATAATGGTTGTAAGCGAACATTTATTAATCGAGCGACGAAAATGATGTTATTGGCTCAGTAACCGTCGCTCAGCAAGTCGCCGTACACCTTCCAATGCATTCCAGTCACGGCTGGTGATGTTCACCCGCACCCTTATAAGAACAGTTTCATGGGTCTAAGCTAAGTGCTTCCTGCTGTTACATCATCATGCCTTGGTGTTAGTTTGTCAGTTTGTTCAGTCACTGCAGCTGTGTGTTATGCTCTGTTGCACTGGTGTGACACTGAAACTGTTGAAATGCAAGTAGTGCATTATGATTGTTATAGATTTCTGAAAGACATGCGTTGTTGAAAGAGTACACGATGTCGAAGTCATCGGAAGATGTAATACTTGTTGTCTCTCACGTCAAGAATAAAAAGTGTGATGGGACACTGTACATGATGTCTGAGAGAATGGCTTGGATGCCATCAGCAAAGGAAACGTTTACAATCAGTTATAACTATGTTGATATCAAAGGTAAAATATTACCATTGGTCACTATATCTGTTTTTTTTTCGGCAGTGCGCCAAGTACTTGTATGGCTGTGAAAAAATTATGGATGTGACACTACTGTATTCCACGCGCTTGCTGCCTTATTTTCTTCTGTGGTTAGTTTCGTCAAAACTAACTGTTTGTGAGTTTGAACTCGCCACTTTATGCAGTATGCATTACTCAGTAGTAGGAATGTACCGGGTATCCAGTTCTGGCTTGCCAGATATCTGGCCATTTTTGATATCCCTTTCTAGTTCCAGCTGCAAGTGCCTCTGAAGCCATGACCTTATGGTGCTATACAAATGCATTTATTCTTCTTATTATTATCAACCAGATATTTTACTTATTTATTACTAAGTTGCCATCTTGGCAAATTGCGGTTTGTAAACAAACAGTGACTTTGAGTAAAAAAAGGGATGAATGGAAATAGAAATTCTAGTAGTGTTTGGCAGTTTTTAACTAGTAATGCAAATGATAAATTGGTAATAATATTGCTATAGGCAAGACAGGTGATTAGAAACTTTCGTGTGTAATTCAGAGAGAATGTGTAGCAGTACACTATCTGGTTCCAGCAAGATATCTAATCTGATATTCAGCAAAATCCAGTTCTGGTCAGATTCCAAGCAAGAGGGCCTTGCAGTGGCTATCATAGCGCAAGATGTAGTTTAGATTACCCCTCCCCGTGACCACAAAGCGCGGTAAATTTGAATCGGAATTTGAAACCTAAATTAGCTATAATGCACTTCCGTCACAGACAGATGGACACTGACATCGTAGCATAAGCGCGAGATGTATATATTACATCTCGCACTAAAAATGCCATCTGGTTCTGGTACATCCTTACTCCATAGCCATAATTGTTAACCTGATGTACGTGTATTCAGTCTGTTAAAACCTTCAGGTTGTGCATTTATTCTGCAGTTCAGAAAATCTCGCCCGATACAAAAGACAAGGTGCAGCTTCAGGTAGTGCTACAGCAGGGTGGAGCAAACAGTTTTCACTTTGCCAACCCAGCTGGTCGAACCAAGCAGATTGAAGAGCGCGACAGCGTCAAGGAATTGCTTCAGCAGCTGTTGCCACGGTTCCGTCGCAAAGTCAACGCCGATCTTGAGGAAAAGAACCGGCGAGTATTTGTACAGTAATATGCTTACTATGTAATGTTTTGGTGTTATACATATCAAATTGACACTTATTCAGGGTTTATAGCACTTGTGAGAAATCCAATAAAACATATTTGGCTTTTGTCATGTTACTTGTGCCAGTATGATAGTTGCAGATAACACTATGAACATTTCAGCTTTGCTGGTGTCATTTAATTATTTTTTGAATGTCATGCTGATTTTGTCCAAAACATCTGAGTCAGTTTGCATAATGTTGCAGGTAGTATTGTAGTAGTTTTGTATTTAGAGGAAACTGTTATGTATTAATATTGACGTTTTATTGCTTCTAAAGTTATCAGTAATACATTATTGGCAGTATTTTTATTCCATACTATATATAAAAGTACAGTGACTGCTGTGATCTGCTGATTTATAACAGATATTTTTTTCAGATGAACCTGGTTAGCCAGATGTCCAGTGATTTTAGGGCATTGTCAATGCAGAATGTTTGTATGGTGAGGTACCCTCCCTAATGCCAGCCATACTCTATAGATTTATTTATCGTACAGTAATTGTCACAATGCATTTGTCAGCTCTCTGTCATCAATGCATGTTCAGATGCATAACAACTGAAATGATTTAAATGTTTCAGAAATTGAACTATAGAGTAGTTTGTAAACTTTAATGTCGCACGATCGCACCAGTCCCATAAATATTATCTACACTGGGAGTTTATATCATCCTGTGTACATATTCTTGCCAGGTTGTTACAAGAAGACCCAGTCTTGTTTCAGCTGTACAAAGACCTCGTTGTAGCTAATGTTATCACGGCGGAAGAGTTCTGGACCAATCGTTTTACTGTAAGTGTCTATTGCTATGCTGATGCATAAATGCATGAACATAATTCTCTGATCCAAGACATTACCAGACATTGCTATGAGATGGCATCTTTTGTTGACATGGTCTGTTATTGCGGCATCTACAGAAAGTTAGTTAGTTGGTGTTTAACGTCCCCTTTCCAGCACAAATATGGCTGTGTCAGAGACAGAAAGGTAATCGTCATGACTCAACTTACAAATCACTTGCATTCTGCCGCGTTGCAAACAACAGATTGTTGTGGTTAACAGTTGGCATTTTTATGGATCACTTTGGTGGTCCAGGTACAGCACTTGGATGTGTATGTATGACACTGTATGTGTGTTTGGACATTAACTTTTTGAACAAAATGATCACTGGCTGCAATGTTTGTCTTGCTGATTCATCTTTACCTTTTCTAGGTCAGATTTGGAGGTCAAGGTTATAGGTAAGAGTTTTTGGTTACAAGATGAAGTTGTTTTTGTCAGTGGGTGCACATTATATAATGAGCTAAACTGACCATAGCTAAAAAGCAGATATGAATTTGAAACTACAACAGTAATGATCAGCTGATTCATTGTTTAGCCCGCTCGGCAGACTTGCCGAAAGGGCTATATATTTTGCCATGTTTTTCTTTCTTTATTTTTTTAATTTTTTTTAATGGTCGACTTTCTAGACCCGGTAGCTCAGAATCTAATGGACTGATCTTCACCAAAATTTCAGGATTGGTAGACGGGTGAAAGAGCTTGTTCAGTGTTCACCTCATTTAGCTTTTTTTGATTTCTCAAGGGACATTGCCATGTCAACCGATTAAAGTCGAATAATCGGCGTTTTTTCCAGCCCAATCTCATTTGTCGTGCTACCATTCTGAAACAGATTGCAATATTGCAATTCTGATTTCAAAAGATTAAATAAAATGATTTTTTCTACACTGTGTACAATTTTGGTGACATTCGGTCCAGAAACTCCAGAGTTTACGCTGTTAACAATAACACTTTTTTTGAAGCTTGAAATTTACAGCTTTTCTGCATTTGTGTAGAAATTGAAATCTGCAGATAATGGTCGTCAAGAAGTTGGCATTTCTGCAGCATTTCTGGTAAGTTGGTGAGATGATATATACAACTGATTATGGTGGCTTATTGTTCAAATGATTTCATTACATTTCTGTTGTACCTATAAAATTCTACTATGACTTCAGTAACTTTAGACGATTTTTATCTAAGCAATTTAGATAAAAACTGTTTTTAATATCTTTCTGATGAAGCTAATAAGTTTTGATTGTCAGTGTTTACAGTGTTTTTTACGTGGCCTGTTGCTGTCGTGACTGACTTGTGGCCTTCGTTATCCTGCTTCATCGTGCTAGTGCATAGAAACTTATTACCCATGCCAGCAGTAGCCGATGTGTTTATCAGTGGCATCTATGATTTTTGTGTGAGATATCAATACCAAACTTAGTACACATGATGCTCTATGGCAGGACCTTGCCATGCATTGACCATGAGGACAAAAGGTCAAAGGTCAAGGTCACACATTTATGACATGGGTATGCAGGTCGATATGACTACGTAGCTTTATAGTTAAATGATTTGTGATCAGAATCTCTGTTTATTATCATGGAATTGGAAGTGCTGAAATTTCAGGACTGTACATTGACAGACTGGACAATGATGAATGGATTTTTGCCTGCTATTAGTTGAGCAGCGTTGGCCCGCAAGCAACAGAAACTCACATCTTTTAATATCAGTATATCAGCCGAGTTTGTGATTTTGAGAGCAATATGAAATCATTAAGTGTACAGATCATTTTATACTATCTGGGTCTATTAGTAGTATACAATTTTTTAGGTAATTATAAAGGAATTGTCATTTGCTAGCACCAGTTAGTTTACATCAGTAATGTATAAGAATGTTCAGCATGCATCAGCAGTTTGATAATGACAGGGGCATAGCGTGGAATTTATGTCTTGGGGTCTACAGTGTGCCACACATTTTTCTGCCGTGATATAAACATGAAACCGCATCAATCAGGTGTCCATTCAGAACGTTCTCATCTCACGGGTCGCACTTGTCGTGGTCTTGTCCCCATGGACTAGCTATGCCGCTGACAGCAGCACATGACAGACAATTATTTCCAGTCCTGAAAATACAGAAGACTGTGGTGACCATTCACCAAGACGACAGTCGTGAAGCGCCTCTTCCACTGCACAGCACCGGCTGTCTGGAACTCGCTGCCGAAGACAGTTCTTGACAGTGACTTTGTTACCTGTTCCAAATCTAGGCTAAAGACCTGCCTCTTCTCTCTGGCTTTTTCTCATACTTTCGCTAACCACTATCACACTACCTGGCCCCAGCGCCTATTGAGTCGTGACCTTACGGTGCTATACAAATGCATTTATTATTATTATTATTATTATAAAAAGTTTTAGTAGCAGATTATAAACTTTCAGAATTTTAGTAGGTGTACAGGAAATGTAAACAAAATGCATTAGATCTTTTGCTCCTAAATAGGCTGATACTATTAACATTTTTAAGAATCGCTTAGATAAACATTGGCTTAATCTAGAAGTTTTATTTAACTTTAACGCCGACCTAACCGGTTCCGGAAGTGTACCAATTTGTATGTGAATTTGATTACACGATGCAGGCAAAGAGGACTCCACCTGCGCCCGTGATATCTCATTGAATTGGATGGATGTTGCACGCATATAAGTATTACACAGAATTTGTCCACCATTATCCAGTACTGCAGTGTCCAACCTTATGAATGCTGCCGTCAGTGTTTAGTCCTACATTTACTGAACTAATTTAACGTGTGTATTGTTGTTTGCACTGTAATAATTAGCTGCATTTTCCTGCAGGCTGACATTAAGCCGAAGGTCGACGGCTGTAATGGTCTTCGATATGACCTGACTGTTGATATTATAGACTCTATCTTCCGAACATACCCGTCAGGTAATGATAGCTACTTTGTGTTGCAGCCTGCCAGTTTTCTGTTCTGTTGTTGCCAATAGTTTGTACAGTTTTGAACTTTTGACATATTTTGTCAGATTTTTATGAGTGTAGGAACAATTAAAACTTTGAGAGAAATCATTTTCTCATGTTGGAATCAGTCTCGTTTGTTTTGTACAAAAATAGCACTTGGATGACCAACAAGAAACAGAAATTGAAAGCTGTGATAACTGCATGATTCGATAATCCTCGTCAAAAAATAGTCATGTAGGCAATTAAGTAATAAATGTATTTCGCTTGAGCCTTAATAAGAATAGATTCTACCACACAGTAAGTTATGAGGCATAAATTGTCAATGTCAATGTCAATAGTAGATTTATATAGCGCATAATCGCAAAGCCTCTGATGATTACACCGAACAAATGCACACCAGTTTAATGACCCACTAATATTGGATTATCTAGTTGCATCGTCTCAGTGTCATTTACTAGACCTTATTCTTTGTTTATTCATCGACTGACTTCAAGAGAATGGACACAGAGCAATGTATTATTTACTTATTGTGCTTATGACAAGCTGCTAGAATGTTACGTGATTACCTTTACTCTGCAGTGATGCCCAGTGTTATTGTGATAACTAATTTTTGGGTAGCCTGTATGGGGGACTCGATGAGAATTTGTGTTTTATTAACTGCATCTGCAACCTCCATCTATATTCTGACAAAACTGTGACGGCTGTGTATTGTGTGTAGTACGACAAAAGCATTACGAGAACGTTCCTGACAAGATGACGGAAGAGGAGTTCTGGACGCGGTTTTTTCAGTCGCACTACTTCCACCGAGACCGCATCAACTTCGCTAGCAAAGACCTCTTTGCGGATTGTGCCAAGACCGATGAACAGGGTAGGACTGTGAATCATGTTTCTGTCAGATATGGAGTTTCAAACTGGAAAAACCAATGTGCTAATACAATGTGTCATCTCCTGCATTTCTTACTAGACAAATGCTGTTGTCATTCACATTCACACTAGCTGTTTGTTGTCTAATGATATAGACTTAGGTTCGGTTTTTCCACAGCAAATTAATCTCCCATTAACTTAATCCTGCATTAAAACCAGCACGTAATGATCAATTAACTCAAATATTGTTTCTTCACCCGCAGTTAATGGCCGATCGTGGCCTATTTTTGGCCAGTTAACTCATTAATAGACCATTAACAATAACAGATTTGCAAAGTTTTTGATTCTTGTTTTCTACAGAGATGAATTTCAGCAAAGTGAATGTGTGGCAAAGCATGAAAATGGAAATTTTGCAATTACAAAGTCTGTGCAGTACTGTTAGTTTATCATGCAGCAGAATAATTGACGGCAAGTATCAACTTGCCGTCAATTATTCTGCACCGAAAAAAATTATGTTTACAAACTTGCTTTAACTTCGTTGTAACTCGATCACATGACTATCACTGCACACAGCGACAGCCAATCAGAGGTTGGTGCTGTTAATGAAGCATCAACTAATCACCCATTTACAAACTGGAGGTCAGAAATGCATGGAAAAATGAACTTGGTTAATGGACGATTAACTTCGACCATTAAGTTTTGAAAATTTAACTGATGAGAGATTTAATCTGCAGTGGAAAAACTGGTCTTGCTCTAGCCTTTCAGATAGCTTGGACTACAAAAGTGGCACTTATGTTGTCTTAAACTTGTAACTTTGTTGGGCCCATTCCATGGGGCCATAGCGGTCCCCTTTGTCACGCGTTGTCGTTGTTGTCATCGTCGTCGTTGTCGTTGACATCGATGCGCAGGTGGCATGCGACAGTGGCGGCGTGCGACAGCAGTGACACCTGGTGAATGGCAATGTAAAATTAGGGCGTGCGGCGGCTCGCAGTGGCGAATGGGCCCAACATTTTTCAAATGCTTCTTGTCTTGGATCATTTGTCTGGTTTGATATGGCCGATGCTGTGGCCCCGAATTTGTTTGCAATGCACTGCACATGCCCCCAAATTTAAGCTTAGTAAAATTTTGCCAATTGGGGGTAATGCCTCAGATTTTTGGAGCATAGCAAAGGCATTTCCTCGATATTGCACATTTTGTCTATCCATATTTGGGGGTTGTTGATCTTGAGCTGTTGTTATGTTGTGGTCATTGTCTGCTGTAATATTGTGATGTTCAGAAATACAGTCTGAGATACAGACGACGCCTCGAGACTTGCTGATTGATCTCTCGTCGATGAAAGATTCTTCGCTGGACGATGTATGCATTTTGTAAATTTGAATCTCTTTTACTTGTAACAGAACAGTTGTTGATATCAGACAGTGATATTGCCCTCGTTTCGCAATATGATACGATATGATGTTGGAGATTAATGTGCGCTCAAAAGCTGGCGGAACCAAAAACCATAACTAATTAAGGAAAAAAGAAACTAAAAAAGGTATGCTCAGAGGAGTCGATATATGGCTAAGAATCCATGAAAGTGTTTGGTCATTATCTTTGGTCGGAATTTATACCATATTTTCAGCTATTACACTTTTCTTGCCACCCAGTAATACACATATTGTCTCATAGGGCCCACAATTTGTCAGCATAACGTCATCCACAAAACCAGAAATAGGTATTTTACGGTATTACAATGCCACAGCAGGAGGAACAAGCCACAAAAATTTGAAGTGTGGCTGTGTAGTTTCTGAGGTAGACAAATGGACAGCTAGACAGATATAGTGAAGATGGGCAAAAATAGTATTTTGCACCCATCCTGGGGGCAAAGTACAAGTTACTCTGGTAATCACTGATATTGTTGTTGGGTTGAAGAATTTTTATTGCTTATTTTTGCCCACCTTCACTATCTTGCAATGCATTTTATGGTGCCTGGCCTACAGTACTAGCGAGCGCAGCTACAGTAAGTAAGTAAGTAGTATTTGCTAGTGTTAGTAGTGTTTGTTTAGAGATTGCTGCTGCTGATTTCTTGGAAAGGCTCGTCTCTGGAGTGTTCTGTTATGTGAATGTGACGACACTCATCACTCTGTCACTGTAGTGATGCTTTTGTGTAAATTAACAGTTGCTTGTTTGGTCAGAATTAATTGAAACCAATTATAAAACTGTTTGATTAATCCGTTTTTAAAATGATGGCAGCTGTAGCTGCAGTGTTTATTTTATGCGCCTTTTTACACGCTATTATTGCATGCTAAGAAAGTGTGTATATATTTTGTACACGTAATACTTAAGAGTAATTGTTGCTGTCTTTTTTTACTGTGAACAGCTACAGAAATGCTTTAACATCAGTAAAACAAGCAAAGTAGTTATTTATCCCACATCACTGAAGTAAATCATTTTTTTCAATTAACACCATATGGTGCATTTCTTTTCTAGTTATTGCTGAACATAATGTATTAGACTGTCTGTTATTGCAGGGTTATTCTAGTAAAGGTGCAGATGACTTCAAGTCTGGTTCAAATCCTGCCAATGCGTCACTTATCAAACGTTTTAATCAGCATTCCACAATGGTGCTCAAATCCTGTGATAAAAAGTCGACAGCTCCGGCTGCTGCAGCGACGACCGTCACTGCTTCAGCTGCTGGTTCGTCTGTTGAGTCTGGCGTTGAACGGCTGCCGAAAGATGTCACTGTCAACGGCGGCATTCATGTTAATGCAGTGATATCAACACAGAATGCCACGTCACTGTCCGGCAACTCAGCTGACGCCTCCAGCAGTGACGACGTCACGGACAAACATGTAAAGACCGTGTATTTCTTTGTACATGTTTATGCTTGAAATTTTTTTAAAAGGTCTGGAATTTTTGGTTTAAACTGCTGCACAAACCACAAATTACACATATTAGCAGAGTTTTGTTGCTGATAGCTACAGGTTGCGTAGGCAGTAGGCACCATTTAAAAAGTCTAGAAGAAAACTAGAATGCGCTCACTGGAGGTTGTACAAACATTTAGCGCAAAGAACTTAACAAACAACCAGGTAGTTTTGGCTGTTAATTTTTACAAGTCAGATTCAAGTCTGCTATTCAGTCACAGTTCATATTTTTGCCTGCTTAACTCAAACATTTTTCATCCTGTCATGGTGCACTTTTGACTTACCGGTCTTCAAAGTTGACCATGATATGATCAAGATGAAACAACATGCCGGCACATATGTAGGTCATAGGTCATTGGGCTCATTCCATGGGGCCATAGCGGTCCCCTGTCACGCGTTGTCGTCGTCGTTGTCGTTGGCGTCGTGGACATCGGCGCGCGACAGTACCGCTGGCGACACCTGGTGAATGGGCGTGAGGCAGCTCATAGTAGTGAATGGCCCAACATTTTTCAATTTCTTCTTGTTACATTAGAAAGTTATTGTCCATTCACGTATGCTAACTCCACCAAATGCTTCAACTGGACCACTAAAATTGTCCATACAGGTCAGTCAGGTTGTTTTGCCGTGTTTGCAGGCAAAAATCCGTGAGAAGGTGGAGTATGATGATCTCGAAGGTGAGGAGACGCGCTCATCGGCGCCGGCGTTGAAACTTGCGCGCCTCGACCCTTACCTGCACGGTCCGACGCCAGTCATTGCCATGCAGTACAGCACCAGCGAGGATATGATCCATGCATGCCAGGCATTCACGCAGGAAATGATGGCGTGGCAGTCGCAGCAAACGCAGGTATATCTCGTGGAGTTTGATTGGTAGGGTTTCTCTAAACAGTGCTGCGATCCATCCGTCTGTCTGTCTGTTTCTTCCATGCCCATAGCTCAACAGTGATGCATTGTAGGGCTGTTGTTACTGCAGAATGCTTAACAGGAAAAGCCCTTGCTAGAAGTCTGGTCAGTTGGCCACCGTAGGAGGACGAAATGTCGGCACTGCTTCAGAAATATTTGCCAAGTGGTTGCACCATTGATATGCCCCTATCAGACTGTTATGAGGCATATCATTTTGCTATGTAATACCTTACCTATAAATTGCCAGCTTGAGAAGCTAGTCTCAAAGCATGTGCACTAATGATTCTGCCATAAATTATCCAACCAGTCCAGGGATTGAACCCAGGCACATGCCCAGAACCATTCTACTACAGCACACTACTGTAGACATTACTGTAGCTAAGCCACATAGACAGAAGCTGTTGTGCGGTGTCCTGTAGCTTTATTGTTGGACCAGCATATTGCACTCAGTGCTGTCCCGTCTCCATGTTGAATTTGGCAAGTAACGCGTGAATGTTGTGTGACTGTTGGTAGGTGTTACCTAGTTCGGCGGCAGTCAACGTGTTGTGGGAGCTGTCACCAGGCGGCGCTCTGATGCAGAGCTGCAGTCAGCAACAGCTGCAACGTGAGTGATTACTACTATTTTTACCAGTGCACACATACACACGCCAGAAACGAAAACTGTCCAGATGAACCTGGGTTTAGCTGATTTCCTGTTTGAATCCTGAGGTCATTTTTGCATAATTTTTGCACAAAATGCCCGTTCTGATGACTGCCGTGGTGACCACTCACGTCCTTTCACTGGCAGGTTCCTGAGGAAAGAGATATTGGCACTTCTTTCATTTTTTTGCTGTTGAAATTTGCTGCTTATTCACAAAAGCAACATAGTGTAATGTGTATTTGAGAGTTTTAGTGTTATATATTAACTGCATGGTCGCAAGTATTCTTATTAGTTTGCAATAGATATTAATGACATTAATGATGTTATGGTTTACATTTTGCTGTAAAGATCAGACAGGGTCCCTGGAAAATCTGGAATTGTCAGGGAATTTTGTGAACCTGGAAAAATCAGGGAATTTGAGATATGGTCAAGGAAATTTTTTGTGACGTCATATTTTTTGTGACTTGCTTATCGATGAGTTGATTTTTGCATGTAATATGTACATTGAATTGGCTTAAACTTTAGCCTGTTGGGTAAGCAGGATCTATGGATCTCAGGGCTTAGCTAACAGACTGTTTTACATAATCAACATTTTCAGTTACTGTTGTAGATAGCTCTGCAAAATGCCTGGAAATACTTTTAAAGTTATCTGTAAAAGTCAGGGAATTTTATTTTGCGTAAGCTATGGGAACTTTGTCAGGAAACTGATATTATATTAGTTTTTCATATGACTAAGTGCATATGGTCTATCTCTGTTTTTGTGTGATCATGTCAAGATTTATCTTCTGTTATGTGAATCATTGACTAGATCTTGTCTCGACTTTTCGACTTCAATACATTATCTTAATATCACATTCAGCATCACGTGATATTATAAAATCAGTCACCATACAATGACCTTTTTCCACGTGAACCTGGCTCGGCACATTCTCGGTAGTAACTGATCGCGTGACTGTTTCCGCTCCCACGATTCGTTTTTTCCAACGACTTATGGAGCATTACCAAATTTATATAATAGTAATAATAATAACTGTTGCAGCGATAACAATAACCACCAGCTTTAGATTGCATCGCTGGCGATGTATTTGAACTATGTGTACTTTGTGTAGAAATGGTGCCGGATGAAATTCAACAGGAGATGAAAAATCTTTACTGTGCTCTGTGTGAGCTCCTGCGACATTTCTGGGCGTGCTTCCCCACAACAACGAAACCTCTTGAAGACAAGGTTCTCTCTCTTGTTATTTACACAGAATACAAAAGCCAGTGAGATGTGCCTTCTAAATATAGATGACTGCATTCTTGCTGTTCCTATTTATGCCAATTAATACTGTACTACTTCCTGTTAAAAGTCATTTTCACAGTTGGTTAACCAGTTACCTCTATGTGCCTCCACATCTTCCATGATGGAAAGCATCTTAGGCCTCCCAATCTGACAGTCGACCAAAAATTTCAAAACCAAGATGGCGGACGGCGGCCATCTTGAAAATCGAAAAATTTCGATATCTCCAAAACCGTTAAGGCTGATTTTGCTGACATTTTGTACGATAACACGTATTAGTTCTCCAGAGCTTATCAGCTGGAGTGGATTGTTATAGGCCAGATGTTCTTCCTGCTGCCGAACCATCACTGTTAAAACTATGAAGAGATCACAAAGCACTAGCCGCAACCATTGGCCTGGCATCATTGCTGTATGATAACTGCGTGATTACTTATCTGGAAAACCTGGAAAGTCGGTCTTCATTCAGAGTTGGACCGCCTACTAACGAAAAGGTGTTGCCGCTTTTATGCCAGCTGTTTGACACCAATACCAGCATTTTTCTGAGAGTTTTTCTGTTTGTGTTTGGTATGTTTACATTTATTTCGACACTGTTTAAGTAGATATGCCAAACTGTTAACTGTTTGTGGTGGCTAGCAGAAGTTGACACTGTCAGTTGATGTTGTGTTGTTTTGCCACGTCAGGTGATTAGGATGCGCGAAACATTGCAGCGGTTTCAGAAAAACAAGCTAGTTCCGTTTAACGAGAAGTTGTCAGGCCAGCATTACTCGTTCAGTGTATGAAATTTCTCTGCTTTATTTTGACTGCTAATATCACATTTTTAGTCTTAATGTGCTAGCTTTGAAGGGACCTGTGCTGGCCAGTTGTAACGTACCGCTGAATGACTGCTTGCACTTATCCGCTGTCGGAGCTGTGCATTCTTCACTTGCCCAGCACGATCCATGGACATACGCATTCACCTCCGACCATGCGGAGTAATGAGCGTGATGGTCATATTACTTCGGGCACCCGTTTAGAGTTCGAACGGTCCACGAAAAAACGGATCGGACCCAGTACCTGATTTTACGTTCATCGAGACCGGACGCCGATCAGATCCAGGATTTGAATCGGTCTAACTCTACACTTGTTCAGTCTTTCATAATAAACCAATGTGCTCATCTAATAGTGGTGATTTCCGTTCTATCCAGCTTACCTTAGTCCGCACTTTCATCAGCCAGGCATGCATTAGACAGCAGGCCACGAATTAGACAGTTCTAAGCATTGGACATTTTAGGTCGGAATATACAAGAAGCCATTGGGTGCAGGCAGCAGCTGGTGTGAATCGGTGATGATCGGCTAGTTGTATTCGGTACTGACGACAGCAGTTTTCAGCGCTTCCTATGTTAACTGAACGTCAGTCACAGCATTAGCATTGTTATGGGTGTACAGAGCTTTTGTCTGTTGATAAATAGTACAGTTTGGATTACTAGATATAACTGGACTTATTTCACGTACCAAAAAGTATCATTCATTTATTAATTTCGCTTTAAATCACTAGCACGCCCCAGCTCTTAATGACTAGTAGGCTCCGCCCCTTTTTTCCACACAGCGTTTTGTATATAGAATTATTGTGTGCATTATTTGTTGCTTTACTCGTTTAGATATATTAAGTGATTCGGCTTTAAGCTGCAAAAATGTCAATAAATATTTGTATCTTAGGTTCACTGATGCCTGCACAGTCACTGCCTGTTTTCTGTAGTCGTCTGAAGACTTATCTCTTCGGACGCAGTTTTCCTTGACTATTCTGTTGTGCCTGCGAAGTGACACTTGTTATTATGGACACATTAATCGTTCTTACTTACTTACTGTACTACGGAGCATTCTTGTGTAGAAATGTTCCTGCCGTTCGCAGTAAGATGAGTCGATGTGTGATTTTACATGTGACTGTGTGCTGTGTAGTTGACCAGTCACATGGAGTCGATGTTGGAAGCCGCAAACGTGAAATACACAAACTGGCAGACAAAACGAGCACAGCTGCACGTCATGAAACGGACGTGACCCGAGTGTAACGTTCATTCAGACAGACTGTTGAGACAGACGCTTGCAAAAGTCACTCAGTTGCCGCAAAGCAATAGACTATGCAGTCTCGGTCGTCCGTCAACTTCTGCTGTTTTCAAAAGTGCCAATGATATTAGTGCCGCAGCCTGCATTGCACAAGCAATTCATTTTGAGATACAGGAGTTGGGAGTCAGACCGCTGCTTTGCCGGTATATACACTGTGTCTAAAAAAAACTGCACCCCTAAGGCTTGTCGCATAAATTCTGTTATTTTCCAAATACAAAAAAATCCGAAATATACGTTTTGTAGGGAATTTTGTTCTGAATAAAAGCTGTGATTTTTATTATGATGACGTCACTATGACGTCATTTATAGGCAATAAATAAGGCGACGTCTCTGCCGAATACGCTCTGTAATGAACAGCATGCGTCTGCCAAGGTCCCTCGTTGCCATGGAAACTTTGCAGCTGGTACTCGAGCCATACCGCAATTGAATGGCGGTGCCTTGTGTAACAAATCATTATGGGCGAACTTATTTTGATGAACTTATGCCGACCTGCCTTACGGGTGCAGGTTTTTTTGAGACACAGTGTATTTGTGAAAGCAGATGATCATGACTTACGCATTTGGTTGCTGAAATAAGTTCTGTTTATGAGTTGAATATTTTTGTACAAGAGAGGTATGATTCTGACTTACAACTCGTTCGAAATCTAGAAAGTGTATTGTTTTGTACATAAGTTGTTTAGACAATACACCAAGTGACCGGAATATTCAAGTGATTTTCTTGTCCCAGTTTACTCCGTTGGAGTCTGGAGCTTGTGTCTGATTACATTCTGCAGACATGGCAATATCACTGTGCTGCACACTGTTATCGGCGCTGGTGTAATAATTTAAATGAGCCTCTCGATCCTTTTCCCTTTTTGGGTGGCTGCTGAATAAAAAGGCAGCCAGGGTTAAGGTTAATATATCGCTGGCCTTCCTATACTGGGTAGGGATGGCTCTCCACCCCTGACCTTTCGTCTTTGATATAGCCATATATTTGTGCTGAAAAGGGACTTTAAACACCAGCTAACTCATTGTGGATTGAACAGTTATTGTTCATTGATTAAAACTACATTGAACAGTCTTTAGTCAGAGATATGATATCGTTAAAATAGCACAGTGTAAAGCTATTCTCACATCCACAAAACTAGAAGTACATTGCCCAATGATGCAAACGTCCGTCATCATTCATTGTTTGAGATAGAAATCGAATTGAACTCACGGGGCAAAATCTGCTGTTCTCGGTTGCCTTATTTTGTAGTAAGTCTTAAAAATCTTAGTTTCTGGTACTGACTGCTTTAAGTGATTCTAGATTTATTAGCACAGAATTTTATCATTGCTGTCATATACCGGCAATTAATGTGTGCATGCACACATCCCTGCTTCTTAGAACTTATTGAAGAATCAGAACATAAATCGTTATTTTAAGCTCTGTTAATAATAATGATACTGCTGATGTGAATTGATTGCTTTAATTGAGAACAAGAACAGGTTTTCTCAATTTTCTCCAGTCATAATATGAATTGTGGACAGAGCTGAAAGCTCGTAATGTCATAATATCAGTTAAAATATGTAACATTAAAAGGAATATTTGCAGTCAGATGTATGATGGCAGTTATGTTGCTGTTTCTACACTGTGTTCCGATAAAAACTAATCTTGCAACAAATCTTGACCAATATTGATAATATTTGGCGGAAATTAGCTTAGTAAATTTGCAATACAGTGTTATGTACACTGCTCGCAGTGTTATGTACACTGCTCGCCGCATCATTTGTGTAATTACTGTACCTTGCAAAAATAGATTATGGAGTGTTGCATTTCCATCACTAGTGTAATGCTAAAAGCAACAATGTCGGTAGCAAAAGTCTACATGCTGCACATGTTGATGACTTCTATGTGCTTAGTTATTACAAAATTTAGCAAAAAATGTTCACCATAAATGGGATACTTACTTACTTGCTTATTTCCTCTGTGGCCACCTGCTGTTGGTGTCAAAATGTTGTGGTTACCATGGTTACGCAACGGTTGTGTAAGTTTAAAAAATATCAAAGCATGGTTGTAACAAGGAAGATAGAATTTTAATGAAAATTTTGTGAAAAGAAAAAACTTTGGCAAAAAAATTTCTTAACAGAAACTGGTCAGAGTAAATAGCAGTTGAATAAGATCAGTCAAACTGAAATTGCAGTGTCAGAAAGTTTATATTTTCAGTGGTGTAAAATGCTAATAAAATAAAAAAAACATAGTCATATATTTCTGTAAAGTGATATGCCAGTTCTTGTTAGATTTGTTTTAGAATTTGTGTCCAGAATTACAGATAAAACTGGCAAGTCTGTTCAATTATAGCAATTTATGTTGCGGTCCAATTTTTATTGTGACACAGTGTACTTACATATTGCATCCACTGTGTGCAGTGTCTGTACAGATTGCTGTAGTGTTGGACGCTGGGTTTCATCTGTAACCCATGCCGGCAGTAGCTAATGCTTGGATAGGATGATCAGTGGCATCTCTGTGTATTTGTGTATGTCCACACTCTAAAAGAAAAACAACTTGAGCTATCAGCACCAAATTTAGTAGACATTCAGTGCATGTCAGTTGCTTGGTATGCATTGCCCCTGAAGTTAAAGGTTGGGGTCATGCGGTTATCAAATTCACTCGACATGGGAATGCAAGTCAGATGTGTTCAGGTTTCCAGTTGATAAACTGCTGTTGTTATGCAGTGTAGTGTTTGGACTGTGTTTCATTTCTTTGTGTGTCGATGATGCATCTTTCTGTCATTATTGTCTATAGTAACTGTGTGTGTGACTTTATTATGCAAAGGTGTTAATGTCAATGACAACAGTGAATGTTTTGTGTTGTATTCTGTTGTTATTTAGATTTTGTTGGTTTTATGAATGTCATCACTACGCTATGTTGATACGTAGCTTTATTTCAAAACAGTATCGTCGCTGCCTATATCATTAACTCAAAATTGGACTGCTGTAATTCCCTATGCTGCAGGCTTTCACAGTCTTAAATTAACTGACTTCAACAAGTTGAAAGTACTACGACAGATGACTGAAATCTAAATCTTCACCTATCTCTGGAATGATCTTTTGTCAGAATCACATTAATTATTCATCTTCTGATTAGAGTTCTTGACATTTCATTGACTAGTCACTTACACCATCCATTCCTCCATCACTGTTTTTCTGCCGGCTGATAAGTCGCGTTCTTTCAAAAGTCCTTGCCACCACAGACTTCTGGTTTTGCTCTGGACTGCATTCATGCTTTCATACTCAACAGAGCAGATGTTCTGTGCTAGTCATTAGTCACTTGGCTATCTGTCAGCTTTTTGCCATATATATTACACAATTCCCCGTCGATTGTATCATCAGTGTTTGGATCTTTAGTGGTGTCTTTGTCAGCTGTAGTTGATGCGATGAAAAAATGGTCTCAGAGGTACAGCAGGCTGATTGGAATGGATCCCAGTTTGTGCTCTGGTTTGATGTTGTAGTGGGTTATCTTTTCTTTTATCAATAGCCATGCTTCGCTTCCAGGCCGTCGTCAAAGAGGAAAAAAAACCTGGGTTATAATTTAATTTGTCTCTGTTTATTTTATGTTGTAGTTTTCTTGTGTTGGATGATTTGTATTTCGTTGATTTAGTGTTTATATATTTAGTTTTGTGTTAGTCTAGGTTTATATATTGTTTATGGTTTTTTCTCCTCGCTTTGATTTTGATGTTCTCACTACTAAGTTCGTTGGTTATGTGGCACGGTGGTAGAACGTCGGTTTCTGGTCGGCGAACTTTCCCTGTTCCACTCTCGACTTGCAGCTGATGGGTGACCACTGTTGTGGGTAAACTATCTGCAGCCAACCAGGCCAACTCAGCCTTTCATCCTCTCGGGGCCGATAAATGAGTAGTGAGCTGGAATCGGATGTGTGCTACCATGTGGTGCCATCTGGTGAAAACTATGAAGATAACCGAAGGCCTGGCGGAAAGTAATGGCAGCCTACCACTGGGTGGATGGCTTAGTCATTGGCAGGCTGACTACCTGTACACTGGGCATAATTATTAACAAATAAAATAAAAATCTGTTTACAACTAATAGCATTTATAGTCATTAATTAATCAGCCAGCGTAAGAATTGTGATCATGTATTGAAAGAAAAATTCAGTCTAAATTGTGATTGTTAAAATATTTCTATCCATCAGTCATTATTGTTTTCATACAAGTAAAATTTATGTAGCAGTCCTGAATTTTATGTATTGTTTTTATGTACAGACTAACTCTGAATCTCAAAGTTTACAAGACAGTACAGCGGGGAATGCATTACATACACTAAATTGGTCATCTGCACAGAAATTAACAAAAGGAGTTAAATAGTTAATGATAATTAAGAGTAATTAGCATTGGAAATATTATTCGGACCTCGTCTGTGATGAATATTTTCATTATTGCTAACAAATATGATGTAGTGAATGTTGTATGTGTGTGTTTATTTCAACCTTTGTTTGTGCATGGTTACTTATCATCCTTGTCCGAATTGCTGTTGCCAAATGGCAGTAATGGGAAGTTAGTTTTATACTGATATAGACCAGAGCTGACTAAACTGGGCTTAGTTTGGATGTTTGTGATACTTGTAATGGTTGTTGGTAGCATTAATATAGTAACATATCGGTGATGACATGCTGGTTTACTGTATAGCATCAGACATGCAATGCAAATTGCACATGTCACACGTTCCAGTTATTTGTCAGAGCTGTGCTGGTTATAAATCATTTGGAGATTTGATGCCTAGATAATGATCTGTCGCCAAGCAACCATTTTGGTGCCAAACCGAGAGTTTGTGATTCTTGGAGATGGTTATTGTTGTGAACCAGTAATAAGCAAAAACTCTTGGCAAATAGGCATGCACTGATCAGTTAATTTAGTACACTACACATCTACTCTTGTTTAATGCAGTGTGACATTACTGTAGAAATTGACATGGCATCACACACTGCCAGCATATGGCCTTGGACAACCTCATTGTGTAAGGAAATACAGATACTTCTCGGTCATGATAAAAGCATTATAGTAATGTCCAGCAGCTGCCTGTGATGTCGGCTTGCAAGTTTTCATCAAGCAAGTTCGTTCACTCGAATATCACTGAATTTTTTGATTAAGTTGCAGAAATCTATCTAAACATTGTACTAGTGACCATTTTATTTAATAATGATTGTTGATTTTTAATTTTTTTTAGCACCAAACTTTGTTATTTCCATCATATTTATTTGTGCTGTCATTTAATATTGTAAAGTTTCACACGATTGTTATCGTGTACACGTTTAAAGTTGTATGCAAACGCATCCCGATTAGTTGGCAAGCTGAAGAGTGGGATGAGTTACAGCAGAGCCTCTTCTGTAATGACAACGCAGTTCCTGCTTTGATTACTTCCTGTTCCAGCTGATTCTGATCACTCGATGTTTGCTGTGCTGACCACAGCATTCAGGCTTCTCGACACTTCTCGTTTGGAACCTTTACAATGGCGATGATGACTGTCATATAGGCCCCTTAGAAGGCTGCCTCACTTCTGCATTATGAAGAAGACAACATTGGTTGCATGTGAATGTCGGTACCTGTTTATGCTGTAATGTTTACTGTCCGTGTATTTCTTGGCTGAGTTACTTGTTCATGAACTTTTGTACACAGTGTGTGGTATGTAGTTAATCATTGCACAGAATTTGTTTTTTTTTATATTAAATCATGGCACCTGGGTTTTGTTCAGTTTGTGCTATTTATAAATGTTTATTACTGTTTTTTGTGTATATACCCAGTGTGGTGTAACAGAAAAAAATGTATACCTAAAAATTGCCCATAAGAACCAGATGGCAGGTAATATTAAGTCTTCACAATAGTGATACTTTTGAAAGTCTTGAGACAACACTGGTCACTAGACCAAAATCTTGGTTTCAGTATCAAGGCCAAAATTGTTTCTGGTTTGACCTGGAAGCCAAAATTTCAGTCTCAGCCTGTCTAGAGGCCAGAATTTTGGTCTCGGATTTCTTCTGCATGTCAGTCTTGGTCTCGAGAATTTGGTCTCGGTTTAACATCACTGCTTTTTGTGTGTTCTGACATTCCACATCTTTTATTTCATGTCGTGCCTGGTCAGTAGTCTTGCTAGCCGAGGTGTAAATGTACCGTGTTGCTGTTGGTTGTGTGCCGGTCTGTGTCAGATGTTGGTTTAGCTGCACTTACACTTTATATACTTAGTTGTACTGACTTTTGCTCTACAGTCAGGCCCCACATGATTTCTAAGGCTGTGGAACAAGGTCTGCTTTGTTTCCAGCCAAGATTATAAAAGTTGGCCAAACCTGGCTTTGATTTTTGTGTTCGTTTATTGCTATAGTATATTTGTACTGCTTGTGAAAGTTTGCTGCTTAGTTTCTAGAGATTGCCTGGGAAGAATGTCTTCAAAATAACTTGTCGAGTTTGATGCATGAAACCTCGATGCAGTGTAACTTACTGTAGCTTTCCGTCAGTGTTTTGACACCTTTGGTTTGGTGTCGGGTAGCTCATCTGGCCTGCAAAAACTTGCTCGACAAATACTAAGTGTTTGCTCTTTGGAGACACAAGTAAGCTGAAGTAACTGTTAAAATATTTTGCAAGCCAGTTTAACAAAAACTGAGATTAGTGCTAGTAGTAGAATTGGTAGCAGTGATTTTGCTGATATTACCAACAATTTTTTACTCTTATTACGGAGTTACATCAGCATTAATATGTGACCCATTTTGTTTGAAGTATGTTTGCTTGTAGCTTTTGGTCACTCACAGCTTTCTGCTGGAGTTGACTGACAATAGACATATGAGTACATTTTTTAAAGATCTGACTTACATGTAGTTTGAAGACTTGTACATGAAAGCCATCGGCGAGTTCATCTCATAATTTTACAACAGTGGCATTGAATTGCAGGCAGATGTTAAAATATAGTGAATGACAGCACAGATGTCTTAAATACACTGTAAAGCAGTCACTTGTACTCATTTCAGACCAAAGCCCGCACAGTCTGTCCCATATAAGGCTTACCTGTAACTTTACCATTGTCCGATTTTCAAAATTCTTTCCGCTACAGACTCGGGAGTAAACTTGCAGTAAATCATTAGTCATGGAGTATGACCATGAAGGTGTGTACTGTATTTAACATGTATTGTATTAGGCTGTAAGTGATCATGTCATTGAATCAAAAGGACGACCGGTCACTGGTGTTATTCATGGGGATAGGCTATTCAGATCACCCATAATTAATGTCCAGTTCGAACTGTTCTCCACATTTTCCATAACCCACAGTAGAATTCAGGATCACAGGATATTACGAACTGGGTCAGCTTCAGCATGCATGCAGGTAGCCATGACATAGACAGGACAGATGAAGCTGGCTAGTAGTGCTCTGCAGCAAGCTGAAGTCGACTGTTCCTTCCTTATACCAAGGATAAACCCTTTCTGAAGTTTCATGAAAATTCATCCAGAAGTTTTTTTAAAGAAATCTTGTTCGTACGCATACTAGATGACAGATCGAGCGACGAGTGGAATAGGCCTAGTGTCGATTATGCATTTTCTGAGGTAGTCGACATAACGAACGATAGCAGAGTATACTTATCAACAGAAGACTGTACGGTAAAAAAATTCCGTATATCCATGGACATTTTGTAGTGAGTTTTCCATATTTTAACGGAACCGGTTCCGTGATGTTTGCATCCGTAAATGGGCTTCATTATTCCGTCGATTTACGGATACAAACGCATATGGAACTGGTTACGTTAAAATGTGGAAAACTCACCACAAAATATCTGCATGTACGGATATCTTTCACAGTGAAGTGGAATAACAGCTAGGGTATACTGAGGCTCTAGAATCCTGCACTGGTTAAGTACAGTGGTGCCGTCGAGAGGCAAAGGCAAAAGGGTACAGTGTCCAGTCCTGTGGCGGCCTTGTGCAGGTTGCATTTTTTCAGATAGACAGTACTGCTGTCCGTGGACATATGTTGTACGCTATCAGTCGCGACTTGAATTAACTGGACGAAAACAGTTCTGGCACGGACAACATTTCATTCAAGTATGGGCCTCAAGATCATCGCCACCGATATCTTGATTGATTGATTGATTGATCACCTGGCTACCTGCCCAGCACCCTTCCCGAGTAGCCATCTCTGCTGCTGCATCTGAAGTGTCGGTTGAGCTGTCCTACGTGAGCAGTGGGATAAATGTATTTGTATCTATTGTATCTCTGTGTTGTGTTTATTTCGTTGTATTATCAATTATCATGCTACCATCTGGTGAATGAAGATGAATATTATAATTGGCCTATAGTCGTGTCATCGAGACCAAAACGGAGCCCTTCGTAACTATACGAGGTCGAGACCACAACGCTGCATGGAGATAGCGCGGGCGATGCATGAGTGGTCCTGCCCACCCGGACTCTCGAACTACACAGGGTACGAGTTGAGTGGCGTCGGGCGGTGTGAATTGAGCATTCGTAGTGGGAGTTGCACGGAGCGAACGAACGTTGTCTGGAACGAGACGTGCACGGACGAACACTGTCGATTAGACGGAGACGGTTTTGGACGCCCTGTCCACGGGTCTACGAGCACCTGTCGCCAGCTGCTGCTGCTGCTGCTCGGCGGCGGCGCTGATGCTGTTGGCGGAGTCCGGCTGCATCGACGATGGTGCTGCGTCACGGACGTCCGCGCCGGCGGCAGCGGTCGTCGACGACTCGGCGAAGCGAACTGAGTGGCCCGGCGACGTGACGGACTTGCGGCCGGCAGCGGCGTCTGCTGACGCTGATGACGATGAACCCGGCAGCAGGTGCGACGACGTCGGGTCGCGGCGAGCTCGCCTCGAGTCGCACGACTCGACCTCGTCCGTCGACAGCACCGTCACGCGCGGCTCTGAGTCAACAACCACGTCGACACACGATCACCAGATGACCTATGCAGTCCAATCGACGCGCAGACCCACGTCGGAGGTGCATTTGATAACCGCGCGTGACCATGACCTTTGACCTCTTGAACTCAGGGTCAAGGCATGGCGAGCGACTGCCGTGTACTGTATGTCTACCAAGTTTGGTGTTGATAGCTCTAGCCGTTTTCCTTGGAGAGCATGGACACTTAGATCCACAGACACACACAGTTACAGATGCAACTGATCACCTACCCACGCATCGTCCACCGCCGGCGTGGGTACTAAGTTGCCATAATAATGGTAGCAACAACCCGCATCGCCATATTTGATCATTCAGTCGTATTCGCTAGTTGGCGCCAATATATACACAATACACGCCATCTAATCGTGGGCCCACTCGACTCTGCTCCAAACGTATAGCTATCTCGATCTGTTCAGCCGTTTTTGCAAGGCTCACGAACGTGAAAACACAGACAAACACACACTGACACAGACCATGCTACGTCAAGATATACGTAGCAATAGCCTGCAATGGGCAGATAGCCAAGTTGGTTGCGTGGCACAGTGGTAGAACGTCGGTCTCTGGCCGGAGAACTTTCCCTGTCCTGCATTCGACATGCAGCTGATGGGTGACCATTATTGTGGGTAAACCGTCCGCTACAGGTCAGCCAACCAGTCCAACTCAGCCTTTCATCCTTTTGGGGTCGATAAATGAGCAGTAAGCTAGAATCGGATATTTTAAGGGGTCTATCCGACTCAACTCTATACGGTCGAATTGCGTCGGCGTCGGGCGGTGTAAAATAGCCATAACTAACCAACTCCTATTCGATTGCGCGCCTACCGCCTGGCATCGGTGACGGTCCGGTCTGGACGACGACGGCCGGTCTGCCGGTCGACGTCGGCGGCGGCTGCGGCGGCGGCTGATACTTGGCGATGCGGCGGATTCGTCGCTGTGATGTGTTGATGGTCGAGACGGCCGACAGCGGGCGATCAGTCGACCTCGCCGGCTGGACCTTGCCGCCCCCGGCCGCCGCGGCCGGCACCGCCGCCGCCGCCGCCGGTCCGCCGTCGCCCGCCTCGGCTCCGTCAGCGTCCGTCTTCTGCTTGCCGAACAGCGTGTTGACGAACCGGAAGACGATGAGGTCGATCAGCTCGAACACGGTCAGTACGCTGCCGCCGAGCAGCAGACCCATGAAGCCACCCACGTCGCCTATACGCACACAAACACACACACACACACACACACACACACACACACACACACACACCGACCGACAGCTCTCGCCGTCTAACTATTGCATTGCCGTAGAACGAGACGACAGTATACACGTGGTTTCTGGTTTCATACCTGCGC
>Ga0209782_1000135_pt1 | contig 29037 bp, 23 predicted proteins | sample WorMetmaBAHAMAS1_FD_187390 | JGI IMG/M metagenome (GOLD analysis project Ga0209782, IMG submission 187390) | Marine gutless worms symbiont microbial communities from Max Planck institute for Marine Microbiology, Germany - Inanidrilus... | ecosystem: Host-associated > Annelida > Digestive system...
GAACAGGCCTTCGCCAAGCTCAAAGCCTTCCTGCGCAAAGCCGCTGCCACAACCGTCGACGACCTCTGGCAGACCATCGCCGACGGCCTCGAACAGCTCGACACTGAAGAATGCGCCAACTTCTTCCAGAATCCCGACTATGCTCCCTATCTATGCTCCCTATCAATCTTGAAACGCTCTAGGGGGTGTCTCAAATCCAGCGGGCGTTGTGGGTCCAAACCAGCGGATCATCTGTATGGACGCAGATACCACCACTCGAAGCCGCGCTTCAGCCAATGGAACATGCGCATGGCGGGCAGCACTAGGTCGTATTTTTCGTTACGGGCCACTAGCATCCCGCGGTCGTGGGCATCGACGATGCACAGGAGCTCCGCCCGATAGGTCGCGGCGGGTTGCCTGCCTGCGAACTCGGCCACCAGGTTCGATGCTGCCGCCTTGGCCTGCAGGTCCGCCATATGGGCCTGCTTCGGCAGCCACTCGGGTCCTGGAAAGCTACCGGCATCCCCGGCTACATAGACCCGTTCCATGCCTGCCACTCGGCACTGTTTGTCGGCCTTGATGAATCCACCTTCCGAGCGCGCCAGGTCCGTACCGTCGAACCATTGCTTCCCTGTCATGCCGGGTATGAACAGGATCAGGTCGGCGTCGAATTCGCCCCCGGCGGTCATCACCTTATCCTGAGCAAAGCCCTTGAGCGGGTGGCCGAGGTGAGTTTCGATCCCACGCTTGCGCATTTCCGTCAGCAACCCATCCACGGCCCTGGGACCAAGGCGATTTCCCGGCTTCTCCGCCGGGGTGAAGAAGACTAATTCGAAGCGCTCGCGCCGATTTTGCCTGCGCAGGTAGTTGTCGATACCGAACAGGAACTCGAACAGAGGACCGCCACGCATGGCCGCGGGCTCTTTCGGGTTGCCCGCAAAGCCCATGGCGATGGTCCCACCTTCCATGGCCAGCAGTCGGTCCCGGATGCGTTGGGCGGCATCGATGCCCTCGCAGGGGAGGATGGTGTGCTCGATGCCGGGCAGCTTCTTGATGTAGCGGCCACCGGAGCCGATGATGAGGCCGTCATTCTCGAAGTCGCCTGCCGTGGTTTTCAAGACACGACCCCCGTCGTCGAGACCTGTGGCCTCTCCGGCCAGGTGTTTTACGCCCATGCGTCGCAAAAAGGGTTCGAGTGGGATGCGCAGGTCATCACCGGTGCGCAGGCCGGTCGGGACCCAGATAAGGCCCGGATAGTAGATAAACTCCGCCTTGGGACTCACCAGGGTGATCGCTGTCTCGGGGGCAACTCTGTGCAAAGTCTTGATGGCAGTGAGCGCCACGAAACCCGATCCGACAATGGTAACCTGTGGCATGATGAACTCCGGAAAATGGGGTGGTGATCTATTGATCGAGTCGGAATTGTATACCCGTCGCGCATGGAATGGATTAGGTGTTGTTGACATTCAGTGTCATTTCGAGCGACCGGAAACCGGAAAATCACGAACGGCACGCAAGGACACGAACCCTCATGCGGGTACTGGGAATCGAGACCTCCTGTGACGAGACGGGGGTAGGCGTCTTCGACGGCGACCACGGTCTGCTCGCCCACGCTGTTTACAGCCAGGTGGGGATCCATGCCGAGTACGGCGGTGTGGTGCCGGAGCTCGCCTCTCGTGACCATGTGCGCAAGACCCTGCCGCTGATCCGACAGGTCCTAAGCGAAGCCGGGCTTACCAAGGAGTCCATCGACGGTGTGGCCTTTACCGTGGGCCCCGGACTGGTCGGCGCCCTGCTGGTGGGGGCCGCCTTCGGCCGCGCCCTGGCCTGGGCCTGGGGCGTACCCGCGATCGGCGTCCACCACATGGAGGGCCACCTGCTCGCCCCCATGCTGGAAACGCCGGCACCTGCCTTCCCCTTTATCGCCCTGCTGGTGTCCGGCGGCCATACCCAACTGGTGGAAGCCGCGGCGATTGGTCGTTACCGCCTGCTCGGGGAGTCCCTGGACGATGCCGCCGGCGAGGCCTTCGACAAGACCGCCAAAATTCTCGGGTTGCCCTATCCCGGCGGTCCCACCCTGGCGCGGCTGGCGGAGCAGGGAGACCCGCGACGTTACCGGTTCCCACGGCCCATGACCGATCGTCCGGGACTGGATTTCAGCTTCAGCGGACTCAAGACCTTTACCCTGAACACCCTGCAGTGGGAGACAGTGCGCACCGATAACCCGGCGCAGACCCGCGCCGACGTCGCCCGCGCCTTCGAGGAAGCAGTCGTGGAGACCCTGGTCATCAAATGTCGGCGTGCCCTGCGCCAGGCCGCGGGCAGGCGCCTGGTGGTGGCCGGCGGCGTCGGCGCGAACCGACGCCTGCGGGCGCGGCTGGACGAGATGGCGGCGGAGGAGGGCGGCGAGGTCTTCTACCCTCGGCCGACCTTCTGTACCGACAACGGGGCCATGATCGCCTATGCCGGCTGGCAACGGCTGCGGGCCGGTCAAACCGCACCCCTGGTTATCAAGCCCAGGGCGCGTTGGTCCATGGAAGAGCTGCCCCCGGTTTGAGCCTCTGATCAGGACCTTTTCCCGCTATCGGTGAGCTTGCCCTCGGAGCCGGACAGCAGGTTACGGATGTTGCTGCGGTGACGCCAGAACAGGAGCAGGCTGATTAATACCTGCATCCAGACCAGGATCGTCTCCGGCCGGAAGAGCCAGACGACGAGCGGTGCCAGGGCCATGCAGACCAACCCGGAGACCGAGGAGATCTTCAACGCCTTGGCGACGAACAGCCAGATCGCGGCCACCGTAAGTCCAATGGGCCAATAGAGTCCGAACTGTACCCCCAGCGCCGTCGCGACCCCCTTCCCACCCCGGAACCTGAAGAACACCGGATATAGATGGCCGAGAAAGACTGTCAGCCCCGTCGCCGCCAGCAACGCCGGGCCCGCGTCGAGCAGATGGCCGACCAGCATCGGTATCAGGCCCTTGAGGCCGTCACCCAAGAGGGTGATGGCCCCGGCCGTCTTGCCGCCGATGCGCAGCACATTAGTCGCGCCGGGGTTACTCGAACCCTGGGTACGCGGATCCGGCAGACCCATCAGCCGGCATACGATGATTGCGCTGGAGACAGAGCCCAGCAGATAGGCACCGGTAACGAGGAGAAGATTCACAATCATGGTGCGACATTGGAATCCCAATCCGGACTCGGGTCAATGGCCCCTAGTACGCCTGAGCGAAAATTTTAATACATAAGTTTTAGTATATCTGCCGATCTTGTAGGTTTACTGTTATTGACTGGAGCAGCCATGCCCGCTGAAGCCAATCCGATTTATCCGAGCGAACGCGAGCGCCGCGACCTCGAAGCGTTGGTCCGTCAGCAGACCTGCGCCCAACACGTGGCGCTGCGCGCCCGGATCGTGCTGCTTGCCAGCGAAGGCGTCGGCATCCAGCCGAGTGCCACGCGCCTGGGCATTGCCCGCATAACGGTTGTTCGCGACTGGCGGCGGCGTTGGCTCGCGAGCACAGGCAACCGTGTCGCTGAACGCTTGGCTGATATGCCCCGCGCCCCGGTACGCCGGCCACCTACAGCGCCGAGGATGCCTGCGCGATCCTCGTCTTGACCTGCGAGGATCCGTGCGACAGCGGGCGGGCCATCACCCATTGGACCCAGCGGGAACTGGCCGCTGAGGCAATCAAACGCGGCATCGTCCCCGCTTAAAAAGATGTCGACCTCAAACCCCATCGTGTGCGCGGGTGGCTCGACGCCAAGCCCGATCCGCAGTTCGCCGAGAAGTGCCATGACATTTGCCAGACCTGTCGGCTCGCCCCCGAGCGTGCCGCCGCTGGTGTCCCAACCTTCAGCATCGACGAGATGACCGGCATCCAGGCCCTCGAACGCATCGCCCCGACCTTGCCCGTCAGGCCCGGGCGCGTCGAACGGCGCGAGTTCGAGTACACCCGCCACGGCACCTGTACCCTCATCGCCAGCTTCAACGTCGCCACCGGCGCGGCGAGCGCAGACATCGGCGAAACGCGCACCGAGAGGGATTTCGCCGCCCATCTCGCGGCACTCGTGCAACAACCACGAATGCACCTGGCGATGGACAACCTCAACGCCCATTACTCCGAGTCGGCGGTCCGCTTGGTGGCAGAGCACATCGGCTCTGAAGGCGATCTCGGCCGCAAAGGACGCTGCGGGATTCTACGCAACGCCGCGTCTCGTCAGGCGTTTCTCAGCGATCCTGAACATCCCTTGGGGTCCATTTCACACCCAAACACGCTTCAGTGATCTAATTTATGAACCGGAGGCGAACTTTTGGGGAGCAGGACGCAAATTGGACTTGCATCGGAACAGGGTATCTACACTCCCGGCAAGACCGCAGTGTGACGAGGGAGTGGTGAAGGCAACGAACGGTCCTTCGAGCAGGCCGGTGCCACACACAGAGCCCCGTACCCGCTCTGGTGCCGACGAGGGGCATGTCAGTCCAGCTCGTGGCGAAAATCGATGGAGATCCGATCTCCCGCCCGCGGACGGAACTGGCCGTCGGCGAAGGCCTGGTGATCCGGATGCTTCCGGTAGGAATCGATCACCGCCGGGTGGGCGAAGCGCACCAGCCAGCAGTAGTGGAAGGGGTCGTCCTCCCGGATGCTCGTCCCGGTGATCACCTGACGGACGCCCGGTACGGCGCCAAGGATGCGGCGGCCCTCCGCCATCATGGTAGCCGTCTCCTTGGGGCCGGTGCCGCTCAGGTTGTAGACGATCAGGTGTTCGACCTCCTGCCAGGGACGGCAGATCGCCATTACCTCGTCCGCCTGGCCGGCGCCTCCCCAGCGCGAGATGCAGCGCTCCACCTCGGCGCGGATGGCACCCTGAATGCCCCGGACCAGGTCGGTGTAGGAACGGTTTTCTGCCTCTTGTGCGTTCTTGCGGATGGCCGATCCCGCGCCGTCCGCGAGGACCATGTAGTAGTTGATCTTGGCCACCCCGTTCGTCACCAGGCTCCGGAACTGTTGGTCGCTCAGGTCCGTGCCGCCATGGATCACCAAGGGGATACCGAGGCGTTCGAAGTCCTCCAGTCTTGGTTCCCCACGCATGCGTCCGTGGACGGTGCCGATGGAGACCGCCAGGAAGTCCACGCCGGTCTCCTCCACATAGCGCTCGGCCTCCTCCGGGGACCTATGGATCACCTCGCCGGGGTGATGCCCAACGTCCTCTCCTTCCACTCCGGCTACGTACCCGAGCTTCCCTTCCACCGGGATACCGCAAGCGTGGGCCATCTCTGCCACGGCGTGGGTGCGGGCGATATTCTCCTCCAAGGGTTCGGTGGAGGCATCCACCATGATTCCGTTGAACCCTTGCCGGATGCCGCGGACGGCGGCCTCCAGAGAGCTGCCGTGGTCCAGATGAATCGCGACCGGGACGGTCGCCCGCTCGGCGGCGACCCGCACCGCCGGCATGAGGAGTTCGGGATCGAAATAGGCGTAGTGGGACTCTGCCAGGCTGAGGATCACCGGGGAGTGCTGCTTCTCCGCGCCGGCGACGATGGCCTGCAGGAAATCCAGGCTGACCAGATCAAAGGCCCCCACCGCATAGCCGTTGGCACGGGCGTGGCGGAGCATGTCCCCCATATCCACCAACATTTCGTCGCTCCCCGCTCAGTCTGTCCCGTCCGGTACCGCCGGTGAATCAGAAATAGGTGTTGACGGCGGCATCGAGGGTATCGCGCATATCCGGATCGTCCGTCAACGGGCATACCAGGGCTATCCGACAGGCAGATAGGGGCTCAATGCCCTTGCCGATGAGCTGGGCGGCGTAGACCAGCAGGCGGGTGGACATACCCTCGTCGAGGCCGTGGCCTTTGAGGTTACGGCTGCGCTGCGCGACCTGAACCAGCTTCTCGGCGGTTTGAGCATCGACGTTCCCCTCGTGGGTGACGATCTCAGCCTCGATCTCGGCCTCCGGATAGTCGAAATCCATAGCGCCGAAGCGCTGCTTAGTGGACTGCTTAAGGTCCTTCATCAAGCTCTGATAGCCAGGGTTATAGGAGATGACGATCTGAAAATCCGGATGGGCTGTCACCAGCTCGCCCTTCTTCTCCAACGGCAGGTTACGGCGGTGATCGGTCAGCGGGTGGATGATCACCGTGGTGTCCTGACGGGCCTCGACGACCTCGTCCAGGTAACAGATGGCGCCGATGCGGGCGGCCACGGTCAGGGGGCCGTCCTGCCACTTGGTGCCGTTGATGTCCAGCAAAAAACGCCCCACCAGGTCGGAGGCCGTCATATCCTCGTTACAGGCGACCGTAATCAGGGGCTTGCCCAGCTTCCAGGCCATGTACTCGACGAAGCGGGATTTCCCGCAGCCGGTCGGCCCCTTGAGCATGACCGGCATGCGGGCATCGTAGGCCGCCTGGTACATTTCTACCTCGTTGCCCAGGGCCCGATAGTAGGGTTCTTTTGCGATCAGATATTGGTCACGGTCGATCTCGCTCATGGTTGTTGATCCTGCTAGTTTGGTTTGAACCACCACGGCGCCGAGGACGCCGAGGATAATCAGTTGCTCGCCGAATACTAGCGAGGCTTCGCCTCAGACCGACGAGGCGTGAATTTTTCGTATGGAAACCGGAAAACCACAAAAAACACGAAAGGACACCAACCCTCACTCGTATGAACCATATCCTTTCCTGTTTTTCGTGCCTACTGTCCGCACCCCGATGGGGTTTGACTAGAGAAGTCGCTTTCTGTCAGTGACATAACAAGCTTTGTAGCTTCTTTGGTTACCGGAATTTCATAACCATTATCGGGGGCATAAAAAGTATCGCTAGCGATCTTGTACAGGCCGATGATCCAAGAAAGTCAACATACTATCTCCTTCGCATCCCTGCGGCTAATCAGGAACTCTCAAACGCTGGTGCCCCCCACGGTCAGGCCGTCGACGCGCAGGGTCGGCTGACCGACCCCGACGGGCACATTCTGGCCTTCCTTGCCGCAGGTGCCGATCCCTCTGTCCAGTTCGAGGTCGTTGCCGACCATGGTCACCCGGGTCAGTACGTCGGGGCCGTTTCCGATCAGAGTGGCGCCCTTGGCCGGGGCCCCGAGCTTGCCGTTCTCGATCAGATAGGCCTCGCTGGCGGAGAAGACAAACTTGCCGGAAGTGATGTCCACCTGACCGCCGCCGAAGTTGGCGGCGTAGAGGCCCTGATCTACCGAGGCGATGATTTCTTCCGGATCTTTGTTGCCGGGGAGCATGTAGGTATTGGTCATGCGCGGTAGGGGCAGGTGGGCATAGGACTCGCGCCGGCCGTTGCCGGTGGGGGCCACGCCCATCAGCCGGGCGTTGAGCTGGTCTTGCATGTAGCCGCGCAGGATGCCGTCCTTGATCAGGACGGTGTTCTCCGTCGGTGTACCCTCGTCGTCCAGATTCAGGGAGCCCCGGCGTCCCGGCAGGGTGCCGTCGTCTACCACCGTTACGCCGGGGGCGGCAACCCGCTCGCCCAGGCGACCCGCGAAAGCAGACGTGCCTTTACGGTTGAAGTCGCCCTCCAGGCCGTGGCCCACCGCCTCGTGCAGCAACACGCCGGGCCAACCGGGGCCGAGCACCAGGGTCATGGTGCCGGCGGGGGCGGGGATGGCTGAGAGATTGGTCAGGGCCATCCGGGCCGCGTCCTGAGCATATTCCCGGTAGCGGCCCGTTTCCAGAAAATAATCCAGGCCCCGGCGTGCACTACCGCCGCTCGATCCCTGCTCGCGCTGGTCGCCGTCCTCGGCGATCACGGAGACGTCGAGGCGCACTAGGGGCCGCACGTCGGCCGCCAGGGCACCGGCGTCCGTGACCACCAGAATCACGTCCTGGACCGCCACCAGGCCCGCAATGACCTGCCTGACCCGCGGGTCCAGGCGCCGTGCCACCTGATCCACCTGGTGCAGCAGTGCTATTTTTTCGTCGTCCGGCAGGCTGGTCACCGGATTCAAGGGCTCGTACAGCCGGTGTCCGACCGCCCCGCCGGCTATGCGGACCTGCCCTTCGGTACCACTTCGGGCGATGGCCCGAGCCGTCTGCGTGGCCTCCAGCAGGGCCGGGAGCTGCAGCTCGTCGGAGTGAGCGAAACCGGTCTTCTCGCCGCTTACGGCACGCACACCCGCTCCCCGCTCGATGCTGAAGTTACCCTCCTTGATAATACCGTCCTCCAGAACCCAGGACTGGAGCCTGCGGGACTGGAGGTAGATGTCGGCGGTATTGATGCGCGGACCCTTGAGCTGTCCGAGCAGACGGTCGAGGTCCCGGTTATCGAGCCCGACGGGGGCCAGGATGCTGTCGTGGGCGATTTGAATGGGTTCGTTCATGGCTTGGGTCCGGACGGAAGAGTTATCCGCAAAGCAACGCAAATGAATCAAGAACCGTCAATGATGGGGAACCGATCTCGTCCGATTTACGTTGATTGGCAGTAAAAAGTGGAGCCGCCAAAGTTCGGATTGAGTGTGGAAAAAATAATCCGGTTGCTTGGATCTATCCGCAGATCGAGAACGAAATAATCTGTGAGAATCCGCGTAATCTGCGGATAGAATTCGCATTCATTTGCGGCAAAAAATGGTTCCCGTTCACCGACATTTCAGACGGCGATGTTCGATGGCCGGAAAACTGCGGCGCACCGAGACTTGGAAGTCCCTTTCCAGCGGGTGACAGATGCAACCTGTACCCTGGGGTATCTGGGTAAGTATCGAACCCCAGGGATCGACGATCATGCTGTCGCCGTGGGTCTCACGGCCATTGATGTGATAGCCGCCTTGGGCGGCGCCGATCACGAAGGCGAGGTTCTCAATGGCCCGGGCTCGCACCAGGGTTTCCCAGTGGGCCTTACCCGTAATGGCGGTGAAGGCGGCAGGTACGGCAAGCAACTCCATGCCACTGTCGAGCATATGCCGGAACATCTCCGGGAAACGCAGGTCGTAACAAACCGCTACCCCGAGCCGTCCGCAGGGACTGTTGAGGACGATGATATCCGCGCCGGGCTCGACGATGGAGGACTCCATGTGCTGCTCGTCGGTATTGGGGACATCGACATCGAACAGGTGGATTTTGTCGTAACGGGCAACCCGTTCTCCGCGTCCGTTGAAGACCAGGGAGGCCGCGCGGACCCGACCGGGGTCCTCGGCAGCCAGGGGAATGGTGCCGCCGACGATCCAAACTCCGTAGCGAGCGGCTGCCCCGGAGAGGAATGACTGCAACCGCCCGTCGCCGTCCCGTTCGCGTAGCGGGAGTACATCCTGTATCCGTCTTCCCATAAAAGCGAAGTTTTCGGGCAACACGACCAGAGCGGCGCCGGCATCTGCGGCCTTGCGGACCAGGCGTTCCGCCTCCTGGAGGTTGGCGCTGACGTTGGGTCCGGTCGTCATCTGGACGGCAGCGACCCTGGGATCGGAGTTAGACATGGCGCGGGCGGTCGGGATTCGCAGAATCCACGAAGGCAGACATGAATATAACACGAATTGGCCTGCCAACGCCGCGACTAGGGGCTGTTGACATTCATCATTCAGGATCTGATTGCGACCCTTTTCCGCGCTGACGGCGTTGCGGCTCGTCAAAATAGGCCCGCTATTCCTCCTCGCCACGCCTTTCAGCTAAGAGGCTGTCTAAAAAGACATAAGTTACTAGAAAATCACCCCACTGTCACTTTATAGGGGTCTGGTTATTACAGAGCTGTCGGAGAAGCAAGCGACTTGATGCGAAATAAACTTGAGCTTCACTCGAAGTTGGCTTGCGTTCGTAATCTTTACTTAATCGACGTGCTCGAACTAATCAAGCAAAGGTTCTTTCAACCCCCCATCAACGAGGTAACACGCGGAAGACGTGGAAGCCGGGAAACCCTGTTTGTAACGACCTCGATCAGGCATCAGAATTGGATGCCAAAGCCAATCTGAAAGCTCCGGGTCGGAATAACCACTGTCGGCCCAGATCTTTGTGATGGTATGAAGGAATGAGAAGTGAATGAAATTCCAGATAGCTCCGAAATGATTTTCGATCTTCTTAGAAAAGGATAGCGTTTTTCTTACTAACCGAGAAATTTGCTGTCTTAATGTAAGATTGAACCTTTCAATGTGGTTCGTTTTTCCGCTTTCTTTACCAACTGGTAACTATTCAGGCCCCCTTGCCAACGAGAGCTACCTGTAGGTAGCCTAATCCTGTGCCTGAACCGCACGCCCCAAGCCGTTCTCCGGAAAGCCCCGTCCAGGAGCGTGAACGGCTGCGTGCGCTAGTTGTGGAGCAAGCCGCGCCGATCGAGCAACTGCGCGAGCGCATCCAAGAACTAGAAGCACGCCTGGCCCAGGATAGCCACAACTCCGGCAAGCCGCCCTCCTCGACCCACCGCTCCGGAAACCACCGCCGCGCTCGCAGCGCCAACCGAGCGGGCGCTAGCCGGGAGGCCAAGCGGGTCTTACCCACCGCTTGGTCGAGGACCCTGACCAACGTGTCATCATCCCGCTGAGCGGCGCTTGCGCTTGGGGGCGTTGCTGTGCGGAGATTGGCGCTGAGGTGCTGCTGCCGGAGCGCCGCCAAGTGGTCGAGGTGGTGATCCAACGCGCGGTCACCGAGTACCGTTGTGGGAGGCCAACGCCCAGGTCAACGCGGACCGCGCACAGGGCCTGGCCATGTTGCCCGCGGGCGCGGTGGAGCGCCTGCAGGACCGCTACGACGCTATCCTCACCGCCGCCGAAGCCACTAACCCGCGGCCGTCCCCGGCGTCCCCAGCACCCGCCGGGCGCGTCAAGCCGCCGGGCGCGTCAGGCGATCCCCCGCCTACAACCTCATCGACCGCTTGCGGGAACACCGCGATGAGGTCCTGCGCTTCATCACCGATCTGCGCGTCCCCTTCGACAATAATCAGGCCGAACGCAACCTCCGTATGCCCAACTCAAGCAGAAGGTTTCCGGTTGTTTCCGCTCCGAGACCAGGGTCGACGCCTTCGCCGTGATCCGCTCCTACCTCTCAACGCTGCGCAAACAATCCGCCAATCTTTTTCAGTCTCTCGTCCCGACATCCCAAAGGAGCCCTCCGATGCCTCGCACGGGATAGCTGAATTAGTTACACCCTAACTTCTTTAAGCCCGTGACAACCTTTTTATAGGTTAGCTCTGGTACCTTCTTGAAAAACATCTGCTTATATCAGGCATGTTTTATTGTACCATCTATATCCTGAAACGAAATAACCTCTATTATCTTTGACACATTCAAGTGCACTATTATTTAATAGGCGTGCAGCATATAAAGGAGAAACCATCGCCACGGCCCTTTCCGGTTTATATAGGTATCGTTTTTGGAAGTCGCCCTTTTCCTCATTGATGTCTTCGATGTATTCGGAAATTTGGGATTCCAGCTTAGTTTTCACCTCCGCCAATGTATTTGCTTGCGCGGCTAGGCAAAACTCAAGGCTCATTGCCACATAAAGGTCTCCACTACGCTTAACCAAGCATCTTATTTTCTTGTCGTCTGTTGGTTGAACTGTCAATCAATGGAGAGAAAACCAAGCATCGTCTTTGGCAGGCTGTTTGCGAGTCATTATACCCAGGCCGACGGAAGGACAAGCACTCAGGGCGGACGCCTACACCCGTAGCGAGCGCCAAGCCATGCGCTGGCAAGGCACTGCTACACGCACGCGCGGCTTGCTAAACCGTGGGATAAGTGAGGGATAGCGGGCCGTCCAATACCCCCCATGATTGGTTCCCGCTCACGCGGACGGCCCGCATCGGCGGCCAATCGCGGACAGTATAGAACAAAATAGGGCAATGCCGAGACAGTTGCCACCATTGTTGCACGCACGGCTTGCCGACGGAACGGGGTTTGATATGCAATGCACCATAATTATGATAATATTATAGGGTCTAGATAACTTTAGCATCTTCACCAGCATGCTAAGGTTTTGTTATGTAAGGAAAAAACATGTATTTTAGGCGTTCACACCTTTCCGAAGCCAAATTCAGAGTGATCATACGCTCTTTCGCGCTTGATTTACCGGTCTCGGAAATCGCTGAGTATGAGTGACGCAAGCCGCCCTAAGATTAATCAGCTACTCTTGAAGTTACGAATTGGAGTCGCCCAGGTTTGTGACGCTTCATCGCCCTTCTCTGGCGAGGTTTGAAGTCGATGAATCCTATTTTGGTGCGCGCCGTGTCCGTGGGAGAAGGGTCGTGGAGCAGGCGGTAAAGCGATTGTCTTCGGGATCCTGGAACGGCAAGGAAAAGTCTACACCGAGATCGTCCCAGCTGCCGTCAAAAAGCAGCTACAGGCTGCGATCCGGGGCCCCAGGTAGCCCTCGACAGCAGCATCCACTCGGACGGCTGGAGAGGCTATAATGGGCTGGTGGACATGGGCTACAAAAAGCATTTCCGAGTGCATCATGGCAGAATGCATTTGCCAGCGGTAATTGCCATATCAATGGCATTGAATCATTCTGGTCATATGCTAAACGAAGACTTGCAAAATTCAATGGTGTTCCACGGCAAACATTTCATTTACACCTCCAGGAATGTGAGTTTAGATTTTAGATTTAATCACCGAGAAGAAAATCTCTCTGATTGAATACTAACTCTGCTGAGAGAAAATCCACTCTAAAGTTATCTAGACCCAAACACAAATCACAATTCGTGTGCATCCGTGGTTTTCCGGTTTCCGTACGAAAATTCACGCATCAATGATCTGAGGCGTAAGCCTCGCTAGTTTGTACCTCTCGACGCCGGGGCACGCTTCTGAACCTACCACGACAAGTGGCTAGGTGGCGTTCTCAATTAAAAAATTATCTGATTATAACAATCAGTTATGAGAGACTCACTGACAATTGCATGAGCCTGATGTGCTTGATTTTCACGAGGGTTTGGCTCAATTGAGAATGCCCCCTAGTACGCCTGAGCGAAGATTTTAATACATAAATTTTAGTATATCTGCCGATCTTATAGGTTTGTTGTTATTGATGGAGCAACCATGCCCGCTAACGAAGCCAATCCGATTTATCCGAGCGAACGCGAGCGCCGCGACCTCGAAGCGTTGGTCCGTCAGCAGACCTGCGCCCAACACGTGGCGCTGCGCGCCCGGATCGTGCTGCTTGCCAGCGAAGGCGTCGGCATCCAGCCGAGTGCCACGCGCCTGGGCATCGCCCGCACAACGGTTCGCAACTGGCGGCGGCATTGGCTCGCGAGCACAGCCTTGGCCTGCGAGGATCCGTGCGACAGCGGGCGGGCCATCACCCATTGGACCCAGCGGGAACTGGCCGCCGAGGCGATCAAACGCGGCATCGTCCCCGCTGTCTCGCAGCGCTCGGTTGGGCGCATTTTAAAAAGATGTCGACCTCAAACCCCATCGTGTGCGCGGGTGGCTCGACGCCAAGCCCGATCCGCAGTTCGCCGAGAAGTGCCATGACATTTGCCAGACCTATCGGCTCGCCCCCGAGCGTGCCGCCGCTGGTATCCCAACCTTCAGCATCGACGAGATGACCGGCATCCAGGCCCTCGAACGCATCGCCCCGACCTTGCCCGTCAGGCCCGGGCGCGTCGAACGGCGCGAGTTCGAGTACACCCGACACGGCACCTGTACCCTCATCGCCAGCTTCAACGTCGCCACTGGCGCAGCGAGCGCAGACATCGGCGAAACGCGCGCGGTCCGCTTGGTGGCAGAGCGCATCGGCTCTGAAGGCGATCTCGGCCGCAAAGGACGCTGCGGGATTCTACGCAACGCCGCGTCTCGTCAGACGTTTCTCAGCGATCCTGAACATCCCCTGGGGTTCCATTTCACACCCAAACACGCTTCTTGGCTCAACCAGATCGAAATCTGGTTCTCCAGCTCGTCCGTCGCGGCAACTTCCAATCCAAGAGCGACCTGGCCGGCAGGATCGGCGATTTCATCAACTACTTCAACGAAACCATGGCCAAACCATTCCGTTGGACATATCAAGATACGCCCCCCACCGTTTGACCACGAGGTTCGACCACGAGCGGTATCACTATTTCTGCTCAGCAGTACTAATACCCCATTTCATCAAAATTTGCTGTTAAAATCATCCCTGTCATCCCGTAAAACCGGCCCCTGTCATCCCGAGCGTAGCGAGGGATCTTCGGCTTGGCAAAAGTCCTCGGCGCCTAGGATTTCTCGCTACGCTCGAACTCAATGCCCTTAAAGTTAAGGCTCATCGGCAGCGCTTGTAGTTGGGATGGAAGGGGTGAAACTTGGCGGGCTTGATCTTTCGCGGGTAAGAGCGGTCCGGTCGGACGGCTTCGACGCTTGTCGCCATCGCGAGTATTAACGCGATGAGCAGTTGCTGTGAGGAATTGGAGACGAACAACCGAACCAGATTATCCTTTCTCTTGGAAAGCGCCTGGGCGGAATTCACCCGGTAGGTGTGCTGACGGTCGCGGTAGAGACGATCGGCGATGGCTTGAGCGACCCAGGAAGGACCGCCGTGAGGTTGAGCACGAAGAGCTTGGCGTAGAAATCCTGCTTCACGGCGTGGGCGCTGAGGCCGGAGAGGCAACGACAGCGCGCGTTGGTGGGTGAAAGCTTCGGGATGGACGCAGGCGAGGTCGGCAAATTCCGCGGAGGACAAGAAATCTTTTAGGGGCGTATAAATATTTTCAGACTTGACCGATTAACTTGGTTTCTGTTGCGGTGGGGTGGATCGGTTTTGGCCTGAGAACCATCGTTGACTCCTTATGGTGGTAGTTGAAAACGGAAAATAGTATAGAAAATACATCAGGTTACGTGTTAGCTTAATGGCATTGGGCTACAGTTCGGTCCTGAATACTCAAGCCTCTTTGACGATCTCTATAGGCACTTGCACCTGGGCGGGCCGCCTGGGCGGGTCGCCAGGCATGCTCAAGCAAACTGAGCCGGTGCTTATGGACCTTAGGCGCTTCCTCATCTCAGATGAACCAGTCTTCGTTGATGCTGACGGCTGGGCTATTTTGCGTAGGAAGATTGGTCGGAACGAACCCTGTCCATGAGAATCGGGCGAGAAGCACAAGCGGTGCTGCGGGGCCAATCAGTAGAGTGTCGACGCGTCGCCTTAGAGGCTGTCTAAAAAGACATAAGTTACTAGAAAATCACCTCACGGTCATTTTATAGGGCGTCTGGTTATTACAGAGCTGTCGGAGAAGCAAGCGACTTGATGCGAAATAAACCTGAGCTTCACTCGAAGTTGGCTTGCGTTCGTAATCTTTACTTAATCGACGTGCTCGAACTAGCCAAGCAAAGGTTCTTTCAACCCCCCATCGACGAGGTAACACGTGGAAGCCGGGAAACCCTGTTTGTAACGACCTCGATCAGGCATCCGAATTGGATGCCAGAGCCAATCGGAAAGCTCCGGGCCAGAATAACCACTGTCGGCCCAGATTTTTGTGATGGTATGAAGGAATGAGAACAGATCCGTTATGAGCTGACGAGCCGCTTTCCCATCAAACACGTTGGCCGAGAACACCCGAACAATAATCAGACAACCCATTGTATCGACAAGGATATTTCTTTTTCTTCCTTTAAACAGTAATGGGAAATCCCCCGGCTATGCCGTGGAGACAGCAACAGTTTGACGTTTGCGGGAAGCCATCCTGACTAGAGGCACTCTCGCAGAGGCAAGAGTTTGGCACGAGACAGGAAGGGTTTGACATTTTTGAGAGTCCATCTGGGACACTCCGCTCGTGAGCCGCCGAGCACACGAGTGAGAGGAGGTCCCGATGGACGAAGCCAAAAGCTTAAGCCGCTGCGATGCCAACTCGTGGAAGTTTTCCACGAGTTGGCTCGACAGCGAGAGAGCTGGATCGAAGAAGGGCACCTGATGCCTGACCATGCTCATATGCTGATTTCGATCCCAGCAAAGTATGCAGTGTCGCAAGTGGTTGGGTACATCAAGGGGAGAAGCAGGAACGTTTGTCGGGGAACACCATTGAACTTTGCACGCCTCCGTACCGCGGGCAAACTCATGCATCACCATGATGCACCCGGAAATGCTTTTGCCCATGTCCACCGGCCCGGTGTAGCCTCTCCAGCCGTCCGAGTGGATGCTGCTTCCAGCGCTACCCGACCCCGGATCGCTCTCTGTAGCTGCTTCTTGGAGGCGTCAGGGACGATTTCCGTGTAACCTTCCCGTGGCGTTCCAGGATTCCGAAGACGATCGTTTTACCGCCCGCTCCGCGACCCTTTTTCCGCGAACGCGGCGTGTGCCAAAATAAGATTCTTCGACTTCAACCTCACCCGATAGAGGTGATGAAGCGTTACAAACCTGGGCGATTCCGATTCGTAACTTCATGAATAGCTGATTAATCGTCGGACGGCTCCACTCAGCTCGGCGGTGTTCGAAGCCGGCAAATCTGGTGCGAAATAGCGTATAATTGCTCTGAATTTAGCTTCGAAATATGTGAACGCCTGAAATACATATTTTCCCTTGCATAACATAACCCTAGCATACCCTGAAGAGGCTAAAGTTATCCAGACCCTACATGAATATGGCGTGGCTCGTGTTCATTTGATACGCTCATTGAATATTTCAACCACGGCACTTAGGTTTTTTTGAATTTTTCTGGCTTAATCCTTCCCAGTTCACGGTAGATCAGCCTTATTATGTGCAGTGAATATTTTTCCTAGACGGAGAAACTTGTAACCCGTAATGAACCAGATGAAAAATCTTCTAGGTTCAATTCAACAGCTTTTTGGTCATAATACGACTTACTGGTAAACGGAGAAACTTGTAACCCGTAATGAACCAGATGAAAAATCTTCTAGGTTCAATTCAACAGCTTTTTGGTCATAATACGACTTACTGGTAATTTGTACCAGAATCCAATCTCCCTTTTCAGCATTCGCTGAAATCAATGCTGGCCTTTGTTATAACGAGGCAGATCAGAGAATGGGAAAGGAACAACAACTACTGAGCCAACTGCGGGTATGACCATGCTTGATCCTCTTCCGGTTTATCCCAATCCTTGGCCAAGGACTGTTCACTTAGAAGGGATTCTTGATTAGGAAAACCAAGTGATTCTTCTTCTAAAATCGTTACCAATGCACGCTGAACGGACTCGGCCTGCACCCCTTCCGCAAGGTGTACCATGCCATCTCCACTAATTATTTCCTCAACAGTACGGATCATTCTCATCGCCTCCTAAGAATGAACGCGAATCAACGCAAATGGGTCGATAAATACAGCTTTTGATTAGGCAGCTTCAGCTTGCGATGTAGCAATCAGCATACTTTCTATATTCAAATGGTAATCTATATCTGGCCATTCGATTCCCGTATTCGCACAAACAAATCTATAGTTGGCTATTTGATTGAATGTGGCATTCTGCAATTCCTTATACCATCTTATCGGAGTCAATATGATGCGCCCGTCAACTAATTCCACATGAAGATATTGGTCGCCGAACCGGGCCTTTTTACTTTCGACTGAAGTATTCACCCCAACCCCTGATAAAATCATCTCTGTTTGCTTCCACGACAGCCATTGCCTTTCTCAATTGAAAGGTTCAATCTTACATTAAGACAGCGAATTTCTCGGTTAGTAAGAAAAACGCTATCCTTTTCCAAGAAGATCGAAAATCATCTCGGAGCTATCTGGAATTTTATTCACTATTATAATGCTGAGATTGCTCCCAAACTTGCGATCACTACAGATTAAGCACTACCCCGAAGGGTTTCCAGTTCGATCTGGATAAACCTTCGCCTTTTGGAAAATAGGTGTTTTCACTAATGGTGAAAAAGATAGCAGCCATAAGATAGAGGAGACACCACGGATACAATAATATCTCGCCTCGTCACTAAGCCTCCAACTGGGCACCTGCAAGGGGCACCTCTACAAAAGTCTTTGCGTCCTTCGCGCCTTTGCGGTTCAAACAATTCTGCGGCGCTATTTCTTCTTGACGCCCAGCACCATCACCATCTGCCGCCCTTCCATCTGCGGCTGCTGCTCTATGGCACTGATCTCAGCCAGGTCGGCTTCTATGCGTCGCAGCAGTTGCAGCCCCAACTCGCGGTGTGCGTGTTCCCGCCCGCGAAAGCGCATGGTGACCTTAGCCTTGTCCCCATCGTTCAGGAACCGCGTCAGGTTGCGCAGCTTGACCTGATAGTCTCCCTCGTCCGTTCCGGGACGGAATTTGACCTCCTTGACCTGAACCTGCTTTTGTTTCTTGCGGGCCTCGGACTTCTTTTTTTTCTGATCGAACAGAAATTTTCCGAAATCCATCAGTCGGCAGACCGGCGGTTCCGCGTTGGGAACGATCTCCACGAGATCCAATCCCGCTTCCGTTGCCCGTTCCCGGGCATCCGCCAAATTTACGATACCGACCTGATTACCCTCCGCGTCGATGAGCCTTACCTCGTAAGCAGTGATTTCACGGTTGACGCGGTTTCTTTTTGGTGCGGCGATAGCAGGTTCCTCCAAATAAAATATGCAAAAAAACAAAAATAACCATCCGCGCGGAAGCCTCGATAATCGAAGGACATTTCGCACCCTTCCGGTCATCAGTGGATTCGATTCGTGATCTCCTCGCCAAGCCGGGCGACGAGGTCTTCGATACCGAAAGTGCCGAGGTCCTTACCTTTACGGTCTCGGACGGCGATCGTCCCTTGTGCGACCTCGCGGTCACCGACCACCAATAGGTAGGGCACCTTCTGCAACGTGTGCTCGCGAATTTTAAAGCCGATCTTTTCGTTTCTCAAGTCCGACTCCACCCGGAAGCCTTTGTCGCGTAAGGTGTTAGCGACCTCGTTTGCATAGTCGGCCTGGCGATCCGTGATGTTCAGAATCACTGCCTGGACCGGGACGAGCCAGAGGGGGAGAGCACCTGCATGGTGCTCAATCAGGATCCCGATAAACCGTTCCAGGGAGCCGAGAATGGCCCGGTGCAGCATTACCGGTACTTGCCTGCTGTTGTCCTCGGCGATGTAGTGGGCACCCAGGCGTTCGGGCATGGAAAAGTCGAGCTGGATGGTGCCGAGCTGCCATACCCGATGCAGGCAATCGCGCAGGGAGAACTCGACCTTGGGGCCGTAGAAGGCGCCTTCTCCCGGCTGCAGCTTCCAATCCAAGCCCGTTTGCTCGAGGGCGTCCTGCAGAGACCTTTCCGCCCGGTCCCAGACCTCGTCGCTGCCCACCCGGACCTGCGGCCGGGTAGAGAACTTGATCAACACCTCGTCGAAACCGAAATCCCGATAGACATCGAATAGCAGATCGATGAAGGCGGATACCTCCGCCAGGACCTGTCCTTCGGTGCAGAAGATATGCGCATCGTCCTGGACGAAGTTGCGCACCCGCATCAGCCCATGCAGGGTGCCGGAAGGCTCGTTGCGGTGGCAGGAGCCGAACTCGGCCAGGCGCAACGGCAGGTCTCGGTAGCTCTTCAGCCCGTGGTTGTAGATCTGGATGTGGGCCGGGCAGTTCATGGGCTTGACGGCGAAGACTCGGTCTTCCGATTCGGTAACGAACATATCGTTGCGGAACTTTTCCCAGTGACCGGACTTTTCCCACAGGCTGCGGTCGAGCACCTGGGGCGTGTGCACCTCCCGGTAGCCGCGGGAACGGAGCCGGTTGCGGATGTAACGCTCCAGGATCAGATAGATGGTCCAGCCCTTGTCGTGCCAGAAGACCATACCCGGGGCCTCGTCCTGGAAATGGAACAGATCCTGGGCCTTGCCGAGCTTACGGTGGTCGCGCTTCTCGGCCTCTTCGAGGCGGTGCAGGTAGGCCTTGAGCTCCTTCCGATTCCGCCAAGCGGTGCCGTAGATGCGCTGCAGCATCGGGTTACGGGAATCGCTGCGCCAGTAGGCGCCAGCCACCTTCATGAGCTTGAATCCACTGCCGAGCTTACCGGTCGATGGCAGGTGGGGGCCGCGGCACACGTCGAACCAGTCCCCCTGGCGGTAGACGGAGACTTCCTCGCCGTCCGGGATCAGGTCCCGGATGATCTCCACCTTGTACTGTTCGCCGATCTCGCTGAAGATCCGGATCGCCTCGTCCCGCTCCCAGACCTCGCGCCGGATGGGCAGGTCGCGTTCGACGACCTCTCGCATGCGTTGCTCGATGCGCGCCAGGTCATCCGGGGTAAAGGGCTCGTCGCGGGCGAAGTCGTAGTAAAAACCGCCCTCAATGGCGGGTCCGATGGTGACCTGGGTGCCGGGGTAGAGCTCCTGCACCGCCTGTGCCATCACATGGGCGGCATCATGACGCAGCAGTTCCAGGGTGTCCTCATCCCGGACGGTAACGATAGCGACCGCTGCATCCCGGTCGATGACGTAGGAGGTGTCCACGACCATTCCATCGACGCGGCCGGCCAGGGCGGCCTTAGCGAGGCCGGGACCGATGGAGCAGGCGACCTCGTAGATGGAGGTCGGGCCGTCGAACTCTTTGCGGGAACCATCGGGGAGGGTGATCCGGGGCATGAAAGTAAAACCTTCCGCTCAATGGTGATCCGTACGAGAGACCACAGGAAACAGGAAAAGCCGCCCGCATCCGGCAACAAGCTATCGTCACCAGTGGCCGACGGCCCGTATTGGTGGGGTTCTGACCAGCCGAGCTTACGTTTTTTCGTCGCAACCAATTATTATACCCACATGCAAATAGGGCACGCAAGTACCAGCCCCATGCTATTAAGTTAGTTGTCGGCCCTTAGAGAAAACTACGAATCACGCGGATTTCCGCGAATAAAATCACTCCCTTCGGTTCGGGATAACAATTTCGCGCGGATTCGCGTGATTCTTAGTTTCTTCTCTCACTTTGCCGACGGGTAACGCTTAACTTAATGGCATTGGTACCAGCCTCGTCCAAGACAGCTTTGCCATGGTTGCTGGGATATAATCACATGGAAACTGAAAATGTCGCCGATCCGTCAACCATCGCCCGCTGTGGTGGACGGTTGGATAATGCCGCCTAAGAGTCTGTCTAAAAAGACATAAGTTACTAGAAGATCACCCCACGGTCATTTTATAGGGGTCTGGTTATTACAGATCTGCCGGAGAAGCAAGCGACTTGATGCGAAATAAACCTGAGCTTCACTCGAAGTTGGCTTGCGTTCGTAATCTTTACTTAATCGACGTGCTCGAACTAGCCAGGCATTTGTAACGACCTCGATCGGGCATCCGAATTGGATGCCAGAGCCAATCGGAAAGCTCCGGGCTGGAATAACCACTGTCGGCCCAGATTTTTGTGATGGTATGAAGGGTGGTAACGTATTTCCGATATGGAGCTTGATGGTGCGGAGGGACTGATGGCCCGTGCTCAGCTGGGCCATATCGTACGCAAACTCCTGGAGGAGAGGAGACCCGAGCAGTGGGGAGGAATCTCCGAGCTGCTCGGGGTCGATCAGGCCGAGGTATCCAAATTGATGGACGGAAAATATTACTTGTTCTCCGAAGAGCGCTTATTGGACTTTCTCGACCGGCTGGATTGCGTTGAGCGGAAGCTCCTCACTGCGTGAAGGGGTAACTACGGCGCAAGGCCGTTAAGCAATGGCCCCCTTGCGATTGTGGTTCAAAACTTGTCATCTCGGCCGAAGGGAGAGATCTTCCAGCTTGGCAAAGGCTCCTGGCGCACAAGATCCCTCCTCCGGCGGGACAAGGATTTCTCGCTTCGCTCGAAATGACGCTAAATGTCAACACTACCTTTCGTGTCTTTCGTGGACCCTGTTCCCCGCGCCCGCTGAAATTAGATTCATCATTCAGAGGCGGGTCCCTCAAGGGATCCTGGCTTAGCGTAATGATTCAGAAATCCTATCCGGGGTTCGAACGATTCTGCCGTTCCGGGACGCCGGCTACCGGTAGCCGGATACCCCACCCCATCTTCGGAAATAATTAACCATCAGTTACTAAATTATTCTTGCGCCCGCCTTGGCAACATGCTAGCCATGCGTACCATGGCGACCGGGTTGAAGCGGTATGAATTCAGCGAACGGCTGGCCGATATCCTCGGCGAGTCCCGGCGCGATCTGCGTTTTCGCGTGACTATGCTGGTAGCGGGCGGCCTGGTGGCACCGGGTCCCCGCGGGCGCGGCTCGCCACCGGCGACCCCGCAATATGCCGCTAAGCTCTTGCTCGGGTCCATGGCCGCCCCCCGGCAGTCCTACACGGTCGATGCCATACGTTGCTACGAACGGTTGCGCCCGACCGTCCGCACGGCGGACACAACGGCACCGCGGATAACCCTGGGTCCGCGATTCCTGCCAGGGCATACAAGTACCCCCCCCCCCCCCCCCCCGCGCTGCCGCTACTCTCCGGTCACCGTACCTTCGGGGAGATCCTGGTCCGATTATTGGAGCTTGCCACGATGGCAGAGACCAGGGAGGACCTGGCGCGGGAGCTGTTCGGAATCCGGGTCAGTCGCAGCTATCCGGTGAGTGCGGTACAGCTGGGCGCCTGGTCCGGGGGACAACGCAACATCATTACCCAACGCTATGAGCCGACCGCGGATACCTGCCCGCCTGCCTGGCTTGATCCGGAACGGGACGGCAATCCCGATCCCGGTTTCTATCACACGGTGTTTTTACCGGCCGCCAAGCTGGTAGAGATCGGCAAGCTCATCAGCCTTCCAGACATAGAGAGACCTCCCATGATTAATCTAGGACCCAAAATGGCGCGTATTTCCAAGCTCGCCAACCTCGTTCGCCAGACCCGTTTTCGCGGTCGTTGGGAAGAACTGCTGAAGGTTCTGGCGACCGTCCAGGCATGGTCGGACCGGGTCGATACGCGCGCCAGCAAACTCGTCGAAGTCCGGGGATTCGGGTCGAATCCGGGGCAGCTGCGGATGCTCACCTACGTGCCTGATCAGCTCCCGACGGCAGTGCCCCTGGTCGTCCTGCTGCACGGCTGTACCCAGTCCGGGGTCTCGTTCGACAAGGGCACCGGCTGGTCGACCCTCGCCGCTCGCCATGGTTTCGCGCTCCTGCTGCCCGAGCAGCACTGGACCAACAATCCCTTGCGCTGCTTCAACTGGTTTCGCCCCGAAGATACCCGCAGGGACGGGGGCGAGGCATTGTCCATCAAGCAGATGATCGACCGCATGGTCGAGGACCACGGACTCGACCGGCGGCGTATCTATGTGACCGGGCTGTCGTCGGGAGGTGCGATGACGTCCGTGATGTTGGCGACCTATCCGGACCTGTTCGCGGGGGGAGCGGTCCTCGCCGGCGTGCCCTATCGTACGGCGGACAATATGCAGCAGGCCTTCGAGAGCATCTTTCAGGGTCGCAGCCGCACCCCGCGGGAATGGGGCGATCTGGTGCGGGGCGCTTCTTCCCACCGTGGATCCTGGCCCAAGGTCTCGGTTTGGCACGGCGACGCCGACTCCGCCGTAAAACCCATGAATGCCGATGAGATCGTCAAGCAGTGGACGGATGTCCATAGCGTGGCGGGCAATCCCCACCTCGAACGGACCCTGGATGGCCACCCCCACCGGGTGTGGCAAGGGCCAGACGGGGAACCTCTGGTCGAATCCTACACCATTTGCGGCATGTCCCACGGCGCCCCCCTGAGCACCGGGGACCGACCCGACCAATGCGGCACTGTGGCGCCCTTCTTCAACGACGTGGGCATATCCTCTACCTTTCACATCGCCGGCTTCTGGGGCCTGCTCGAACAGGAGATGGAGGTAGCGACGGCAGCGATCGCCGGCCAGGTGCGGCCCGAGGTGATCTACCTGTCTTGGGACCCGAGTGGTGACCGCCTGGACCACAAGCAGTCGGAAGGGAGCCATGTGCGAAGGGACCGCGAGAGCGACCAAGCGGCTGCGTCCGGTACATGCCGACCAGGATTCGGCGGGGCCGGCACCGGTTCCGAGTCGGCTGCCCGTGGTGTCTTCGTCGAGCCGTCGCGACCGGAGGGAGGACGGACCGACTCGGGGTCCGGTGAGCGTGTGTCCGGGTCTACCGGCGGGGGAACCGCACCCCTGGGCATCGACGTGCACGAAATCGTCCGCAACTCTCTGGCAGCGGCCGGTCTGGTCAAGGGTGCGGCGCCCGCTGCCGGGGGCTCGGGCGGCAGCGGCGGTATGCCCTTCGGGATCAACGTGCCGGGGATTATCGGGACCTCCCTCGAAGCGGCTGGCCTGTTCAGAGACTCCGGCGCGGGCACGGATCCCGCAGGGGCAGCGGAAGAAGCGGTGAAAGAAAAGGAAACGGCTGGTTCCGGCTGGGAGGGCGAAGGGTGGGAGCTCCTCACCAATGATTCGGGAGGACCCATACTCTTCGGACAGGTGTCCTCCGGCCATGGATATAAAACGGGCAAAAAGATCCGATCGACATCACGCAAGATCGTTCTGGGTCCCCGACCGGAGCTGAGCTATGTGCGCCGACTCAATCTCGACGCAGCGGTAAACGACTACACCAGCGCGAGCTTCAGCGTCCTGGTGGATGGCACGCCGGTGGACGAGGCCGCTGCCGTCGGCATGGAACATGTCGAAGCGGAATGGCTACAGCGATCGGATATCGACCTCTCCCGGTTCGCGGAGCGGACGGTCACCCTGACCTTCGAGGTAACCGCAAACTCCAACGTCTGCAATGAGGCCTCAGCCAAGGCCTGGGTGGATCGGATCCGGATAAAATCAGTTTCGTCCGTGTGCTAGTACTGCTGAGCAGAAATAGTGATACCGCTCGTGGTCAAACCTCGTGGTCAAACGGTGAGGGGCGTGTCTTGATATGTCCAACAGAATGGTTTGGCCATGGTTTCGTAGAATCCCGCAGCGTCCTTTGCGGCCGAGATCGCCTTCAAAGCCGATGCGCTCTGCCACCAAGCGGACCGCCGACTCGGAGTAGTGGGTGTTGAGGTTGTCCATCGCCAGGTGCATTCGTGGTTGTTGCACGAGTGCCGCGAGATGGGCGGCGAAATCCTCCTCGGTGCGCGTTTCGCCGATGCCTGCACTCGCTGCGCCAGTGGCGACTTGAAGCTAGCGATGAGGGTACAGGTGCCGTGTCGGGTGTACTCGAACTCGCGCCGTTCGACGCGCCCGAGCCTGACGGGCAAGGTCGGGGCGATGCGTTCGAGGGCCTGGATGCCGGTCATCTCGTCGATGCTGAAGGTTGGGATACCAGCGGCGGCACGCTCGGGGGCGAGCCGACACAGGTCTGGCAAATGTCATGGCACTTCTCGGCGAACTGCGGATCGGGCTTGGCGTCGAGCCACCCGCGCACACGATGGGGGTTGAGGTCGACATCTTTTTAAAACGCCGCCGCCAGTTGCGAACAACCGTTATGCGGGCGATGCCCAGGCGCGTGGCACTCGGCTGGATGCCGACGCCTTCGCTGGCAAGCAGCACGATCCGGGTGCGCAGCGCCACGTGTTGGGCACAAGTCTGCTGACGGACCAACGCTTCGATTATGTATTAAAATTTTCGCTCAGGCATACTTAGTACATCATTTCGCTTGATATTGCGGAAATACTCTTATTCACCACAGAGAATACACGGAGGAATTTTTCTTCAGACACGGCGAACATGGAGCAAGCAGGAAGGAAATGCTCTGATTTCTCCGTGCTCTCCGGGTCTCCGCGGTGAAACGAAAAGACCTGATATCCAAGGTGAAAACCAGTGCACATCGCCAATCCCATCTACGGCGTCGTCTTCAAATATCTGCTGCAAAATAACGAGATCGCCATCCTGATCCTCTCGACTATCCTGGAAGAGGAGATCATGGCGCTGGAGTTTCTTCCCCAGGAGACGGCCACCGCGTTGGAAAACCGCTCGTTCACCGTCTACCGATTGGATTTCTCCGCCTGGATCAAGACCCGAGACGATGCGGTCAAACAGGTCGTCATCGAGATCCAAAAGGCCAAGTTCAGTTCGCCGCCGACATCATGCGCTTTCGCCGCTATCTCGGGGAGCAATACAAGAAGGGATTCACGCTTGAAGGAAGCGGCAAGACGCCACGGGCCATCCCCATTATCAGCATCTATTTCCTGGGGTATCCGTTGGAGCAGGTGCAGGCGCCGGTCATCAAGGTGCAGAGAAACTACTATGACGCCGCTACCGGACAGGCAATCTCCGCGCGGGAGGAATTCATCGAGAGCCTGACCCACGACAGCTTCGTGATCCAGATTCCCTCCCTAGGTCCGGAGTACAAAACAGCTGCGGAACGACTCTTGGCCGTTTTCGACCAACACCTAAAAGTAGCGAGTGACGAGCACATCCTAGACATTGATGAGGCCGGCTACCCGCAAGAACATCGAAAGGTAATCCGCCAGTGAATCGGGCCATCACCGAGCCGGAGATCAGACAAACCATGGAAGTGGAGGATGACTTCCTGGCGGAGCTGGAGGATAAGGAACGGCAAATCGCAGGGATGGGCCAGGCCCTGGAGGAGAATGCCAAAGCCCCGGAGGAAAAGGATAGGCTGATTGCAGAGCTACGAAAATTGCGATGATGTGCCTTGGGTTTTGGTATCGCATTCGGCCGGGGTATCGCATTCGGCCGGTGGCTGATCAGACCGCACCGCTCTGCCGGCGCACTCCAAATCGACTCATCGCAAATTCCGGCCTGCACATTCTCTCCAACTTACTGGTAGCGGTGCTTATTTTCCCGATCGCCACTCCACCGGCGTCGGCACAAAGGGTGCGGGTCGCAGTAGCCGCCAATTTCACCGCGGCGGCCAAGGAAGTCGGCGCCCTGTTCGAGCAGGCCACGGGGCACAAGGTCAGCTACAGCTTCGGTTCGACCGGTCAGCTCTACGCCCAGATCACCCAGGACGCCCCGTTCGAGGTCTTTCTCGCCGCCGATCGGGTGCGTCCCGCGCAGGCAGTCGCCGCGGGTCTCGCCGTCGCGGGTAGCCGTTTCACTTATGCCACGGGCCGATTGGTGCTGTTCGGTACGGACGAGTCGCTGGTAACGGACGCGACCACGCTGCGCAACCCCGGCATCACCAGGATCGCCGTCGCCAACCCGACCACCGCGCCCTATGGAGCAGCAGCGATAGCGGCGCTGCAGGCGCTGGAGGTCTACGCCACCCTAGCCCCCCGCATCGTGTACGGCAACAACATCGCCCAGACCTATCAATTTGTCGCCACCGGCAACGCCGAAGTCGGCTTCGTCGCCCTGTCCCAGATTGCCCGGCAGCGCGCAGGGGCGCGCTGGCTGGTGCCGGATCACCTCTACCCGACACTGGCCCAGGACGCGGTCTTGCTGCGGCGTGGTGCGGATAACCGGACCGCCCGCGGGTTCCTGGCTTTCTTGAAAGGACCGGTGGCAACCGCGGTGAAGATGCGGTATGGCTATGGTGCCGGCAACTGACTGGCCGCTGACCTATGTTCGAGGGCCGTAGGATGCGGTGAGCGCGGTAGGACTTTCAGGATGGCGCTATAGAGGAGACGTGAACCGCACCAACCCACGTAAAGGCACCTTGGAAAATAGGTATTTTCAGCGATCAGGCGGATTTAACCCATTGGTTACTCAAGCGTGCCGTTGACGAAAAAGGTGCCCGCAACCGAATTCCGGAAGCGCGTGCACAATACTCACCGCATCCTACGGATTCTATCAACCAATCTATCAGTTAGAAATTTACCACTACCAAGAAGTGATCTTCATTTGCGTTCATTCGCGTTCATTTGCGGATAGGGTCTGGATAACTTTATCATCTTCATGGTATGCTAGGGTTATGTTATGCAAGGAAAAAAAGCATTTCATGCGTTCACACATTTCGGAAGCTAGATTCAGAGCGATTATACGCTATTTCGCGCCCGATTTGCCGGCCTCGAACATCGCCGAGCTGAGTGGAGCCGCCCGACGATTAATCAGCTATTCATGAAGTTACGAATCGGGATCGCCCAGGTTTGTAACGCTTCATCACCTCTATCCGGTGTGGTTGAAACGGAAATCGTCCCTGACGCCTCCAAGAGGCAGCTACAGAGAGCGATTCGGGGTCGGGTACCCTGGAAGGGGCATCTACTCGGACGGCTGGAGAGGCTACAACGGGTTGGTGGATATGGGCTACAAAAAGTATTTCCGGGTGCATCATGGTGATGCATGAATTTGCCCGCGGTAATTGCCATATCAATGGCATTGAGTCATTACCGAGAGGGAGGAAGATATCTCTGAGAGAATACCTACTCTTCTGAAAGAAAACCCACTCTAAAGTTATCTAGACCCGCGGATAAATCTTCTGTGAGAATCCTGTGCCTGAGCTAGCCGGGATCTGGTCGCCGATCCGGCTGACTCTCGCCTTGGCGTCACTCACCACCCTGGTGCTGTTGATCCTGGGCACCCCGATCGCCTGGTGGCTGGCCCGCTCCAAGTCGCCGTGGAAGGAGATCGTGGCCACTCTGGTGGCCCTGCCGCTGGTCCTGCCGCCGACGGTGTTGGGTTTCTATCTGCTGATTGCCCTGGGGCCCAACGGTCCGGGCGGGTGGATAGCCGGCTTGTTCGGCGGGCGCTCGCTGGCGTTCAGGTTCGAGGGTCTGGTAACCGGTTCGGTGTTGTACTCGATGCCGTTTGTCGTGCAACCCATCCGCAACGCCTTCGAGGCGTTCGGGGAGCGTCCCCTTGAGGTTGCCGCCACCCTGCGGGCTTCGCCCTGGGATGCTTTCTGGTCAGTGGCCGTTCCGCTGGCACGCCCCGGTTTCCTGACCGGCGCCGTGCTGGGCTTTGCCCACACAGTCGGCGAGTTCGGTGTAGTCTTGATGATCGGCGGCAATATTCCCGGCGAGACCAAGGTCTTGTCGATCGCGATCTACGACTATGTGGAGACCCTGCAATGGAGCCAGGCCCACCTGTTGGCCGGGGGCATGCTCGCGTTCTCGTTCATCGTCATCCTCGCCACCTTCCTGCTCGAAAGGCGCTTCGGACGGGCTGGTGCGGATGCGCTCAACCACCGATAACGGTGAGCTGGCAGGATTTTCCGGGAAGATTTGTCCGCAAATGAACGCAAATGGACGCAAAAAAATGCAAAAGGAATAAGGAGCAAACCCTGACCTCCAGGCGTTTCTCCTATCTGGCGTGCGAAAGAGGCAGGTCCTGCCGGTCAGTCCTTGGGCGGTTTGAGGAACAGGGTAAGCTGCACCTGCCTCTTGCCGTAGTGCCGGGCCACTTTCTCCCGCAACTCGCGGATACTGTCGCAATCTTTGGCCAT
>Ga0209782_1000136_pt1 | contig 28890 bp, 24 predicted proteins | sample WorMetmaBAHAMAS1_FD_187390 | JGI IMG/M metagenome (GOLD analysis project Ga0209782, IMG submission 187390) | Marine gutless worms symbiont microbial communities from Max Planck institute for Marine Microbiology, Germany - Inanidrilus... | ecosystem: Host-associated > Annelida > Digestive system...
TCAACGTAAGAGAACAACTCTCCCGACCGCTCGTCCGTCCCCCGCATGCTCCCCTCTCGGCCAATACCTTTGGCCGAAAGTGAATCACCCCGCAGCCGACAACGCCATCGGATTTCTCAACACCCTGCTAAGGGTCGGGAATCGCCTTTTCCGATCTTTCGACGACTGGCCGGAGGCATCGGCGCCCCCCCATCACAGCGATTCACCGCGAACGGAATATGGTCTAACGTCGCGCCATGGCGGAGTTCACCCATTTCGATGCCGACGGCAATGCGGTGATGGTCGACGTCTCGGAGAAGGACGTCACCGAGCGGACCGCGACCGCAAAGGTCAGCGTGGTGATGCAGCCCGAAACTTTGGCCCGCATCATCGAGGGTACGGTCGAGAAAGGCGACGTGCTCGGCGTCGCCCGGCTGGCCGGCATCATGGCAGCGAAGAAGACGCCGGAACTGATCCCGCTCTGCCACCCGCTCAGCCTGGCCAACGTCGCCGTCGATCTGGCCTGCGACCCCGATCGCAATGCCGTCGACATCTCGGCGACGTGCCGGCTCCGTGGCCGCACCGGCGTCGAGATGGAGGCGCTGAGCGCCGCGGCCGTCGCCGCGCTCACCGTCTATGACATGTGCAAGGCGGTCGACCGGGGCATGCGAATCACCGATCTCAGGCTCGTCCACAAGGCCGGCGGCAAGTCCGGCACTTTCGAGGCGGAATAGGGACCGGCCCCATGCTCGCCGTCGCCGAGACCGTCGCCAAGGTCGTTTCCGGGTTCAGCCGGCTGCCGGCCGAACAGGTGGGGATCGCCGACTCGGCGGGCCGGGTGTTGGCCGAGGACGTCGCCGCCCGCACCACCCAGCCGCCGGCCGATGTCTCGGCCATGGACGGCTACGCGGTGCGCACCGCCGACGTCACCGTGGTGCCGGTGTCCCTGCGCCGAATCGGCGTGTCGGCCGCCGGGGCCGGGTTCGCAGGCACCGTCGGCGCCGGCGAGGCCGCCCGCATCTTCACCGGCGCCCCCGTCCCGGACGGTGCCGATGCCATCGTCATCCAGGAGGACACCGAGACCGACGGCGACACCGTCACCATCCGGGAGGTGCCGACGCCCGGGCGCTGGATCCGCCGCGCCGGCCTCGATTTCGCCGCCGGGGACGTGCTGCTGCGGGGCGGGCAGGTCCTCACGCCCCGGCACATCGGCCTCGCCGCGGCGATGAACGTGCCTTGGCTGATGGTCCGACGCCGGCCGCGGGTGGCGATCGTCGCCACCGGCAACGAAGTGGTGATGCCGGGCGATCCCCTGGGGCCGGACCAGATCGTCAGCTCCAACAGCCTCGCCGTCGCCGCCACCGTCGCCGCTCTCGGCGGCACGCCACAGAACCTGGGCATTGCACGCGACGACGCCGACTCGCTCAGGGCCCTGATCGAGGGCGCGAGCGGCGCCGACCTGCTGGTCACCATCGGCGGCGCCTCGGTCGGCGATTACGACCTGGTCGGTCAGGTGCTCGGCGACAAGGGCCTCGATCTCGGGTTTTACAAGGTCGCCATGCGGCCCGGAAAACCGCTGATCTTCGGCCGCCTCGGCGAGACCGCGGTGCTCGGCCTGCCGGGGAATCCCGTCTCGGTCGGCGTGACCTCACTGGTGTTTCTCAAGCCGGCGATGCAGGTGATGCTCGGCATCGACCAAGACGACGCACCGGCGACGGCGTTGTTGGGCCGCGACCTTGCCGCCAACGACCAGCGCCAGGACTATCTTCGCGCCAGACTGAGCCGCAACGGCGACGGCAGCACCGTGGCGACGCCGTTCGAGGCTCAGGACAGCTCCATGCTGGCGCTGTTCGCCGCCGCCGACTGCCTGGTCGTCCGCGCGCCCCATGCCCCGCCCGCGAAGGCCGGCGAGCGGGTCGACGTGCTGACCCTGTAACGCGACCCTCGCCGACGGACCGCTGCTCTGCATGCCGCCAGGGTGGAGAATTCATTTGACGGGTGAGCGGAACCAAACTAGAACAAGTGGTGTCGTTTAGGTTTTGTTCCGTATTTTGTAGCCGTCTCGGCTGCACGCCACTACGGAGCAGACCGTCGCCGCCGCGGGACGTCCCGCCGGTGAGGTGCTTTGGGGGCTGGGGGACAGTTGCATGCTCACCCGAAAACAATACGAGCTCTTGATTTTTATCGACCGCCGCCTTCGCGAGACGGGCATTTCGCCGTCGTTTGACGAGATGAAAGACGCCCTCGGCCTGCAATCCAAGTCCGGCATTCACCGGTTGATCACCGGTCTCGAGGAGCGCGGATTCATCCGCCGGCTTCCCCATCGGGCCCGGGCGCTGGAAGTTCTGCGCCTGCCGGAGAATATGGAACCCGCGGCTGCCGGCGGACGCCCCGGCAAAGGCGAGAAATTCGCCCCCAACGTCATCCAGGCGGATTTCCGTATGCCGGGCTCCTCGGCGTCGACCGAGTCGCAGGCGGTGGCCCTGCCGCTCTATGGCCGCATCGCCGCGGGCACGCCGATCGAAGTGCTCCGCGACCACTCGATGAGCGTCGACATCCCCACGGCGTTGCTCGGCGGCGGCGAGCACTATGCGCTCGAAGTCGACGGCGATTCGATGATCGAGGCGGGAATCCACGACGGGGACACGGTCGTCATACAGCGCTGCAACTCGGCTGAGAACGGGGCCATTGTCGTCGCCCTGGTCGACAACGAGGAGGTGACGCTGAAACGGCTGCGCCGCCGCGGCCAGTCCGTCGCCCTGGAACCAGCCAACGCCGCCTACAAGACCCGCATCTGCGGGCCCGATCAGGTGCAGGTGCAGGGGCGGCTCGTCGGCCTCGTCCGCAAGTACTGATCCCCGACCGAACCGGCGTCTCGGCGCCGGCGCGCCAGCGAAAATTCCCACGGTTGCGGTCGGCGCCCGGCTCGACAATGATGCCGCCATGCCGGGGACCATCCACCATCAATCGGGGCCGCATCCATGGGCAGGTTGACAGCGGTCCTGCTGCTCGCCATCGCCGCCGTGATCAGCGTGTCGGCGGCCGTGTTTGTGCGCTCGGTGAGCCCGACACCGACGGTCGGTACGATGCCGGCGCCGTCTCCCGAAGCCGCGGCGCGCGCGCGTGACATAGTGCGCGAGGTCAATGACGCCCTGAAATCGGGCGACGAGATCCACCGCCTGACGTTGTCGCAATCGGATCTCGACGGGCTGGCCGCCCTTGCGGCACGCGGCGTGTCCGGGCTCTCGGGGCGCGCCGTCATCGAAGCCGGCGGCGTGGTCATCGAGGCCAGCGTGCCGATCCCGGAAACGCCGGTCGGCAGCTACGTCAACATCCGCCTCGACATCGCCGCCTCGGCGGACGGGCTCCGCATCGAACGCTTGGGCGTCGGCGCCTGGGGTGTGCCGGGCGGTTTTGTCGACTGGTTCGTGCGCACGACGCTGAACAACCTGGAAAGCGAACAGCGGTGGGGCGACGTGGCGTTTGACGTCATCCGCTCCGTCGACGTCGGCGGCGGCACTCTGCGGATCGCCTACGGCGTCGGCCGCGAGACCCTGGCCCGCGCTGGCGAGTCGGTGAAGGCGGCCATCCAGGAGGCGGCGCTGCTCGGCGACGCCAAGATCGTGCGCCTCTACTACGCCGAATTGCTGCGGTTCGGCCGCGACAAGGCGCCGCGCGGCAGCGCGTCGCTGTCCAGATACCTCAAGCCCGTATTCAGGCTGGCCCGCAATCGCTCAGCGGCGGGCGGCGCGGCCGAAGAGAACCAGGCGGCCATCCTTGCGCTGGCCATGTACTGCGGCACGACCCGGATCGAACGGCTGATCGGCGACGTACGCACGCCGCAGATGAAGGAGGGCAAACGCGTCTGCCACGAGCGTGCCCGCCTCGGCGGCCGTCAGGACCTGATGCTGCATTTCGTCTATTCCGCGGCAATCCGCATCGCCTCCGATGCCGGCCTCACATTCGCCGTCGGCGAATTCAAAGAGTTGCTGGATGCCACGGGCGGCGGCAGCGGGTTCAGCTTCACCGACCTCGCCGCCGACCTTGCCGGCGACCGCTTCGCCGGCTTCGCAACAGATCTCGAACATGCGCAGCGGGCGCAGATGCGGATGTCGGGGGATGCCGGAGAACGTTTCTTCTTTCCCGATATTGCTGGATTGCCGGAAGGGCTCACGAAGCGGGAATTCGAGCAGCGCTTCGGCAGCCCCGACAGCGCCGCCTATCGCTCGGTCGTCACGAAGATCGAGCGTCGAGTCGGTGCCATGAACCTTTACGCGATGTCAGCAGGCGGCTGACCTTCTCTAGGTTCCGCCACGCCGTGCGTTGACCGACTCGACCCTGACGTCGCCCCCACCCAGCCACACCGCATGGGCACCCCCGCGCCACAGGTCGAAGCGGTCGATGACCACCGCCGCATCGCAGCGTCCTCGCACGGGCTCCGAGCTGACCACCACATCGGCGAGCCGGCAATCCTCGGCAAGCCCCTCGGGCAACCGCGCCAAGGCGACGACAAGTCCCTCGGTCCGGTAGACGCAGCCGAGAACATCGCATTTTAGCCGCCCGCCAGCTCCCTCACCGTAACGCGGCCAGGGAGAAGCGTCCGCGTCCTGTCCCGCACGACGCAGCCAGACGTCCCTCGAGAACGGCGCCGCCCGCAGCGACGACACCGCCAACGTACCCGAGTCGGTGCGCACGGCCATCACTTACCGTTCGCATCGACGAGCACGTCAGGAGGAATGGCCAGTAGGAGGCTGGCGACGCCGGCGCCGATCCCGGCCGTTCCCCAAAGGCGCCAGCGGCGGCGCAACAGGGTCAGCCACAATCCGCCGGCGGCGATCGTCACGAGCCCCCACGTCGGCATCGCCGGTAACGCGGCGACGGCACCCGACCATGACGCGACGGTTTCGGCGACGCGGATGACCAAGCCGACGCCCCACCCCATCGGAGCCAAGGCCAATGCGTCCAGGCCGAACGGCACCAGCAGGAAAGCGCCCACCGCCCACGGCATGATCCACAGTGCCGTCACCGGCACGGCAACGAGATTGGCGGCCAGGCTGTACTCGACGAAGCGGTTGAAATGGAACACCGCGAATGGCGCCGTCGCGATTCCGGCAATCACCGTCGTCGCCGCAACGCCAGCGAGGTAGACGCCGGCCCGGCGCAGCCATGACGGTGTCTCGGGCCGTTCGTTGCGGCGCATGCGAACTGCCTCATAAACGGAAACAAGCGCGACGACGGCGGCGAATGAGAGTTGAAAGCTGGCGCTCAGCAGGCTCTCTGGCTGGATGAGCAGGACGACGACCGCTGCCCACGCGACAACGCGCATCGATATCCCACGACGGTCGACGAGCACCGCGAGAAGGACGAGGCCGATCATCAGGAAGGCCCGCTGGCTGGGCACCGTCGCGCCGGTCAGCAGGGCGTAGGCCAGCGCCCCGGCAATCGCCGCCAGCGCTGCCCACTTCTTGATCGGCTGGCGGAGAGCGACGAATGGGACCAGGGCCAAACCAGCACGCACGCCGACGAACAGCACCCCCGCCACCAAGCCGATGTGAAGGCCGGAGATGGCCAGCAAGTGCGCGAGTCCGGAATCGCGGATCGCGACCATCACCGACTCGGGGATCGCACCGCGCTCACCGGTCATCAGCGCCGCGGTGACGGCACCGACCGCGCCCGGCCGGTGGCCACGAACCCGTTCGGTGATGTGCTGGCGCAACCGCGAAAGCCCGAGCACGAGTCCGTCGAGTCCCTCGCCGCGGCTGCGGGCAGTGATCTCCGCGCGGCCGATGGCGAACCCGACGCCGCCCAAGCCGTCAAAGTAGGCTTGCCGCTGAAAGTCGAAGGCCCCCGGCGCGGCGGGAGGTGGTGGCGGCGCGAGGATGGCGAGGACCCTCAACCAGTCGCCCGGCCCGGCATCGGGCGTTTCGCCGCGCAGGCGCACGCGAACCCGTACGGGCCGTGCGCTCCGGCCCGACTCCGGCGATCCTGGGCTTCTCCAGGGTCGCGCGGTTGCCGTCCGGCAGCGTTTCCAGCCGCATGATCCGACCGACCAGAGTCGTTGGACCAATCCGCTTCTCCAACACCGGCGCGGCGACAACCATCGTACGCACCTGGGCGAGGGTGAACCCGAGGGCAATCGTTGCCGCCGTCACGGTCAGAGCGGTCAGTAGGCCGGGGTACCGACTCCGGGTGCCGCGGAGAGACGCGGCAGTAGCGGCGAGTGCGATGAGGATAGAGAAGCCGAGCCACACCGGCGGCTCCGACGGCAATCCGAAGTAGACGCCGATGCCCACGCCGAGACCGACGGGAGTCCATAGCGCCCACCTGTCACGCTCTGCCGCAGCCTCGGACGCGAGACGGCGCATCAACTTCCCGGCGGCGGTCCGCAGACCGGCCGTCGCAGTCCATACACCTTGCACTATCCGCACACGGCCATCCCCAGTACGGCATCCACCGACCCAGAGCCTACAGGCACGGGTCGAAAGGTGTCAGGACTTTCGGAAACGGGCGCGGACAGGCCGGTGCGGCGGCGCGATGCGCGCCGCCGCACCGGCAATGGACAGGGCCCGCCGAGCCCTGCGGTCCTTTCTGATTGTTGCCATGACCTCACCTCCCGCGGTGCCGCCAACAAGGGGAATATAACGCTTTATGTTCAATGGATTGCCGCTCGACTCTCGACTGTCACCAAACTGTAAAGACAGCCGACTCCCCGATCGTCGCGGCATCCTGCCGAACGCCTGCATCGCCGGCTGTCACACGCCAATGGATGTGCTAAACCCCTGCCGATGACCGTCGTTACCCGCTTCGCCCCCTCGCCGACCGGCTTTCTGCACATCGGCGGCGCTCGTACGGCGCTGTTCAACTGGCTGTATGCCCGCCGCCACGGCGGCACGTTCCTGCTGAGGATCGAGGACACCGACCGCGCCCGCTCGACCAGCGAGGCCGTGGAGGCCATCTACGATGGTCTTCGGTGGCTTGGGCTGGACTGGGACGGAGACGCGGTGTCACAGTTCGACCGCGCGGGACGCCACGCCGAGGCCGCACGTCGGCTGCTCGATGAGGGCAAAGCGTACCACTGCTACGCCTCGCCCGAGGAATTGGCGGAGATGCGCGAACGGGCCAGGGCAAAGGGCACAGCGGCCCTTTATGACGGGCGCTGGCGCGACCGCGATCCGGCCGAGGCGCCCCCCGGCGTCGACCCGGTGATCCGGCTTAAGGCGCCGCGCAGTGGCGAAACACGGATCGATGACCAGGTTCAGGGGCCGGTGACGGTGGCCAACGACCAGCTTGATGACATGGTCCTGTTGCGCGCCGACGGCACGCCGACCTACATGCTGGCCGTGGTCGTCGACGACCACGACATGGGCATCACCCACGTCATCCGCGGCGACGACCACCTGACCAACGCCTTTCGCCAGACCCAGCTTTACCGTGCGCTCGGCTGGGAACCGCCGGCGTTTGCCCACATCCCGCTGATCCACGGCGCCGACGGCGCCAAGCTATCCAAACGCCACGGCGCCCTGGGCGTCGGCGCCTACCGCGACCAAGGCCTGCTGCCCGAAGCGGTGTGTAACTACCTGCTGCGTCTGGGCTGGAGCCACGGCGACGACGAGATCATTGACCGCGAACAGGCGATCGCCTGGTTCGACCTCGACGGGGTCGGCCGATCACCGGCACGGTTCGACCCGGCAAAGCTCGAAAACCTCAACGGACACTACATTCGCGCGGCCGACGACGCCCGGCTGGCCGCGGCCGTCGCCGAAACGATCGCCGGCGATCGCGGCGCAGCACCGTCGCACGCCGCCACCGAGCGCATCGCTCGCGGCATGCCCGGCCTGAAGCATCGCGCGAAGACAATCGATGAACTGGCTGAAAACGCACTTATTTATGCGTCGGACGGCCCGCCGGAACTGAACGACAAGGCGGCGTCGCTTTTGGATGCGGATTCCCGGCGACATATGGCCCGTTTGAAGGCTATTCTGGAGGGAACCAAGACGTGGAACGCCGAGAATTTGGACGCTGTGGTCCGGGACTATGTCGAGGGCGCCGAACCCGGGGGTTTGAAGCTCAAGGCGGTGGCCCAACCGCTCCGCGCGGCGCTGACCGGCTCGACGGTCTCGCCGCCGATCTTCGAAGTCATGGACGTTCTCGGACGGGAGGAAACGCTCTGCCGCCTCGGCGCCATTGCCGCCGGAAATGAGTGATGTTGGATCCGGCCGGGACCGGATTGCGACCAAGGAAGGGATGACCATTTATGAGCGACAGTGCCATCGCCGCCGAAGCCGGAAAGCGGACGGTAACCGTCACCGACAACGCTACCGGCCGCCAGTTCGAGTTGCCCGTTATTGCCGGCACCGTCGGCCCCGACGTGGTCGACGTGCGCACGCTCTATAACGAGACCGGGTATTTCACCTTCGATCCCGGCTTCACCTCGACGGGAAGCTGCGAGTCCACCATCACCTACATCGATGGCGACGAGGGGATACTGCTGTACCGCGGATACCCGATCCAGGAGTTGGCCGAGCACTCGGATTTCATGGAGGTGTGCTACCTGCTGCTCTACGGCGACCTGCCGACGGCCGAGCAGAAGCGCAAGTTCGAGACAGACATCACGTATCACACGATGCTGCACGAACAGATGAACAAGTTCTATGACGGCTTCCGCCGGGACTCGCATCCGATGGCGGTGATGGTCGGCGTGGTCGGCGCGCTGTCGGCCTTCTATCACGACAGCACCGACATCACCAATCCGCGACACCGCATGGTGGCCTCGTACCGGATGATCGCCAAGATGCCGACGATCGCCGCCTGGGCCTACAAGTACGCCATCGGTCAGCCGTTCGTCTATCCGCGGAACGACCTGAAGTACGCCGAGAACTTCCTGCAGATGATGTATGCGACGCCGTGCGAGCCGTTCCAGCTCAACCCCGTGCTCGCCCGCGCGCTCGACCGGATTCTGATCCTTCATGCCGACCACGAGCAGAACGCGTCGACGTCGACCGTGCGCCTTGCCGGCTCCAGTGGCGCCAACCCGTTCGCCTGCATCGCCGCCGGTATCGCCTCGTTGTGGGGGCCGGCCCACGGCGGCGCCAATGAAGCGGTCCTCAACATGCTCGAGGAGATCGGCGACGTCGACCGCATCCCCGAGTACGTCAAGCGGGCGAAGGACAAGGACGATCCGTTCCGGCTGATGGGCTTCGGCCACCGGGTCTACAAGAACTACGATCCCCGCGCCAAGATCATGCAGAAGACCTGCCACGAGGTGCTCGACGACCTCGGCCTGCAGAACGAACCGCTGCTCGATGTGGCCACGGAGCTCGAACGCATCGCGCTCGACGACGAGTTCTTCGTCGAGAAGAAGCTCTACCCGAACGTCGACTTCTATTCGGGCATCATCTTCCGCGCCATGGGCATCCCGACGTCCATGTTCACGGTGCTGTTCGCCGTCGCCCGCACGGTCGGCTGGGTGGCCCAGTGGAACGAGATGATTGAGGACCCGACCCAGAAAATCGGGCGCCCGCGCCAGCTGTATACCGGCGCCACCGAACGCGATTTCAAGCAGCTGGCGACCCGCTCTTAGGCTTGACGCTGGCGATCACATCAAGGACGACATCCGCGGCGCGGCGGCTCGGGGCCGCGCCGTCGAGGCCCAGGACGGCAAGCGCCTCCGCCGCGCCGGACGCCTGCGCCGCTCGGGCTTGCGGATCGTCGAGCAACGACGTCACCGCCTTGGCGAGGCGGTCGGCGCGGCATTCCCCAAGCAAGAGCTCCGGCATCACCGGCCGGTCGAGCATCAGATTGACCAGGCTGACGTATCGCACGCGGACCAGCCGGCGGGCGAGCCAGCCGGTCAGCGGGTGCATTCGGTAGGCGATCACCGCCGGGGTTTTGGCCATGGCCAGCTCCAGAGCAACGGTTCCCGAGGCCGCTAAGGCAACGTCGGCGGCGGCAAAGGCATCGAACTTCTCGGCGTCGCCGGTGACCACGCGGACCCGAACCGGCCACATTGCAGTGGCAGAGCTGACCGCCGCGGCAAGACCTTCGACCGACGGCAAGACGACCTCGACGTCCAGTCGGCTCTTGGCCACCAAGGCCACGGTCTCGGCGAACACCGGCAGGAGGCGCGAGACTTCACCCTGACGGCTCCCCGGCAAGAGGCAAAGCAGGGGCACATCGTCGCCGATCCCGTGACGGCGGCGAAACGCCGGACCGTCCCCATCGCCGGCGCCGCTCTCCAGCACCGGATGGCCGACGAAGGTACAGGCCAAGCCTTCGGCCTGGAAGTATGGCGGCTCGAACGGCAACAGTGCCAAGAGGTGATCGAGAAAGCCGGCGATCTTGCGGGCCCGCCCCGGCCGCCACGCCCACACCGAGGGTGCCACATAGTGGATCAGGGGGATCCCGCTGCCGGCCAGCCGCCGGGCGACGCGGAACGAAAACCCAGGGGAATCGATGGTGACAACGGCGTCGGGACGCTGCGCCCGGATTGCGCTCACCGTTTCGTCTATGCGCCGTAGCAAGCGCGGCACGTGGGGCAATACTTCGGCGAGCCCCATGAGGCTGAGCTCGCTCATCGGAAACAGGCTGTCCAGCCCCTCTGCGGCCATGCCCGCGCCGCCGATGCCGGCGAACCGCACGGCGTCTCCCCGTGCCTCCTTGAGCGCCGACATCAGCCGCGCGCCCAGGGCGTCACCCGAAGGCTCGCCCGCGACGAGAAAGATGGTGGGGCCGCCGGAACCGGTGTCGCCGATCACGCGGCCCCGCCCCAGACCGGGACGCCGATGATGAACAATCCCGCAGCATCGGCGTCGCGGACGAGTTCGTCTTGCGCGAGAACCAGTGCGCCACCGGCTTCGATGGCGATGCCGGCGAGCCCGGCCTCGGCGGCGGCACGCACCGTTTCGGGGCCGATGCAGGGAAGATCGGCGCGCGCTTCCTGGCCAGGCTTGCTGACCTTGACGAGGACGCCTCTGGGGCCTTCCCGGCGGAGCGCGCCGGCGCGGCCGATCATCGCGTCCGTCCCTTCGATGGCCTCGACCGCCAGCACCAGACCTTGTTGCACGACGGCGGCCTGTCCGACGTCCAATCCGCCGATGCCGCGGGCCACCTCGACGCCGCGTTCGATGTCTTGGACTGCCTGTCCGTCGGGCTGCACGGAGCCATAGACGCCCGCGGTCGCCAAGAGTCCATGCAGCAGGCTCTCGGTGCCGATGACGCGGAACCCTTCGCCGGCCTCGAGCTCGCGGATCACGGCGCCGAGCATGCCATCATCGCCGAGAGCCTTGTTGCCGACGCGGGCAAGGAACTTGGCGGTCCAAAGGTCGGGTTTCATCTCAGAGAGCGACGGCCGGCGTACGTCGCCGGCAAGCACCAGTTCCTCGACGCCCTCCTCGCGCAGGAGTTTCAACGCCTTTTCGCCGGCGCCGATGCGCAGCCAGGCATGGGGAACATCGTCGAACCCGCCCGGTTCCGCATGCCCCTCCAGGGCGATGACGAACACCTCGCGCCCAGTGTCCTGGCAGGCACGGACAATGCGTCCCGGCAGCGACCCGCCACCGGCGATGACTCCGAGCTTAGGCGGCATGCTCCAGGGACGGCTGGCAGATCGGCCGCGAAGAATCGGCGCGGATGAAGTCGACGATCTCCATGACCGGCTCTGTGTCGTGGAAGAGCTCGGCAACGTCGGCGAGCCGTTCGTTCATCGTGCCTTCCTGGGCGAACAGCAGCCGATAGGCATTGCGCAGGGAATGGATGGTCTCGCGCGAAAAACCGCGGCGCTTGAGCCCGACGATGTTGAGCCCCTGCAGACGCGCCCGGTTGCCGATCACCGAACCGTACGGAATCACGTCGTTTTCGATGCCGCTCATCCCGCCGACCATGGCGTGACGGCCGATCCGCGCGAACTGATGCGCCGCCGAGAGCCCACCAATGATCGCCCATTCGTCGATTTGGACGTGCCCGGCCAGGGTCGCGTTGTTGACGAGAATGACGTGGTCGCCGATGTCGCAGTCGTGGGCGACGTGCGAGCCGACCATGAACAGGCAGTTGTTGCCGATGCGGGTGACCATGCCGCCGCCTTCGGTCCCCGGATTCAGCGTTACGTGCTCGCGGATGATGGTATTGCAGCCGATTTCGAGGCGCGACGGCTCGCCCCGGTACTTCAGGTCCTGGGGCGGCAGCCCGACGGCGGCAAAGGGGTACACCCGCGAATTGGCACCGATGGACGTCCGCCCGGAGACGACGACGTGGGACTCCAGCGCCACGCCATCCCCCAGCTCGACCTCCGGCCCGACCACGCAGTAGGGACCGATCCGCACACCTTCTCCGAGGACGGCACCATCCTCAACGATTGCCGTTGGATGGATCGAACCCATTCAGTCGCCCCTGATCATCGCCGCGTAAACGGCCTCAGCGACCAGCGTCCCTTCGACCCGGGCCTCGCCCCGGAACTTCCAGACGTTGCCGCGGTGGCGCTGTTTCTCGACATGGATCCTGACCGTATCTCCCGGCACGACGGGCTTGCGGAAGCGAGCCGAGTCGACGGTCATGAAATAGACCAGCCGCCCCTCGTTGTCCGGTCCGAGCGTCTCGACGACGAGCACCGCCGCCGTCTGGGCCATGGCCTCGATGATCAGCACCCCGGGCATCACCGGCTCCGAGGGGAAATGCCCCTGGAAATACGATTCGTTGATCGAAACGTTCTTGACCCCGGTCGCACGGACCCCAGGAACGACGTCGACCACACGATCGATCATCAGCATCGGATAGCGATGCGGAATCATCTGTTGGATGCGGTCGATCTCGATCGTCGTGCCGACCGCGGGCGCGCCTTCGTCCATCGGTCAGTCCTCTCCCCTGCCCCGCGCCAACCGTCCGAGGGCGGCGATCTGCCGCCAGTACTGCTTCGCCCGCATGGCCGGATAACCGAACACGGTCTCGCCCGGATCGACGTCGCGCATCACGCCGCTTTGCGCCCCGACACGGGCGCCATCACCAATGGTGAGATGGCCACTGAGGCCCGCCTGCCCCCCCATCATGACGAAATCACCGATCGTCGTGCTGCCCGATATCCCGACCTGGGCGACGACGATGCAGACGCGCCCAATGCGCACGTTATGGCCGATCTGGACCAGATTATCAATTTTGCTTCCGGCGCCGATGACCGTATCCGGACCGGCACCGCGGTCGATGGTCGAATTGGCACCGATCTCGACATCGTCCTCGATGACGACTCGGCCCAACTGGGGAACCTTGAGATGACCCTCGGCGCGCGGCGCGAATCCGAACCCGTCCTGGCCGATTCGCGCGCCGGCGTGAATGACGACCCCATTGCCGACCAGACAGCAGGTCAGCGATGCTCCAGGTCCGACCGAGCAGTCGTTGCCGAGGACGACGGCGTCCCCGATGACCACATTGGCGCCGATCCGGCACCGGTCGCCGATCTCCGCCCGTGCGCCGACCACGGCGCCCGCGTCGATGCGGCATCCCTCGCCGACACGCGCGCTCGGATCAACACGAGCCGCGGCGTCGATCCGGGCCTCCGGTTTCGGCGCCGGATAAAACGCCTGGGCAACGCGAGCGTAGCCGCAATAGGGTTCGTCACTGAGAAGCAAGGCCATGCCTTGCGGTGCGCGCTCGGCCATGTCGGGATGCACCAGGCAGGCTCCCGCCCGGCTTTCCGAGAACTGATCGGCGTAGCGGCGATTGTCGAGAAACGAGACATGCTCCGGGCCGGCCGCGTCCAGCGGCGCGACATCCCGGAACAGGCCCGCGGAACCGGCGTCCCCGGCGACGCGCGCACCCGCGATCTCCGCCAGCTGCTCGAGGGTGAACGGCCCCTCGACGGCAAAGAAACGCGGGTCAGCCATCGGCTATTGGCCAGGAGTCGCGAGCGTCACCGACGGCAGCTCCTGGTCGAGCCTCTGCAGCACGATGTCGGTTATCTCCAACGGCTTGGCGACGAGGATGGTCTGTTCCTTCGACAGGATCAGCGTCAGGCTGTTTTCGTTGGCGATGGTTGTGACGACGCGATTCAGCGCCGCCTGGACCTGATGCATTGCATCGGCCTGAACGACATTGAGCGAGCGCTTGCGTTGCTCGACCTTTCCGCGCGCTTCGATCAGGCGTTGCTCAAACTTCCGCCGTTCCTCGGCGTAGGCTTCCGGCGAAATGATGGTCCGCTTGCGCGCCAACTCGCTCTCCGCGTCGCGGATGGCCAAGTCTTCCTGCTCGGTTTCCTCGCGGTAGGCATCGACGTACGCCCGCATCTGCGTCTGAACGTCCTTGATCGACGCCGCGTTGCCAAGGATGTACTTGATATCGATGATGGCGATCTTGACGGCGATCTCTTCGGCAGCCGTTTCCACCGGCCGCAGGATGCAGGCCGCCAGCGCCACCATGAGGATCACTCCTATCCACCGCATCCTGAACATTCGTCAAAACCTTGCCCCGAAGTTGATCCTGATGGCTTCGGTCTGGTCGAAGCCTTCCTTCAACACGGGAAAACCGAAATCGACGCCGATGGGACCGAACGGCGAAGCCCACGAAACCCCGGCACCGACGGACGCCCGTAGCGATCCCGTATCGGCAACTTCCGGTCCCGTGTCCGAAAGCTGCCCGGAACTGCCGATGTCGGTAAAGACCTTGCCGCGGATCGCCAGTTCAGACGGCAAACCCAGCGGGAACGAAAGTTCCGCGGTGCCAGTATAGGACCAGTCACCGCCGAGCGCGTCTTCGGTCGTTGTGTCCCGCGGCCCGACACCATCGGTGGCGAAACCACGAAGATCGCCCCCGCCGATGGAGAAACGGTCGAGCAACCGGACATCTTCGCCGAGGCCGACGATATACCCCGCAGAGCCAACGAACGCCAGCACCCATTGGTCGGCGATGGGGAAATACTGGCCGACGCCGAGGGAGTTGCGCATGTAGCTGACGTCTCCGCCCAGCCCGGCCACGTCCGTCGTCAGATGACTGAAGAACCCTTCGGTCGGCGCAATTCGGCTGTCGCGGGCGTCGTACTCGATGGTGTGGGAGACTTCGGACAAGATGTCCTCGCCCTCCGCGGCCTTGACGAAGCGCGACGCATTGTCCGGAACATCGGTGATCTCGGATTGGCGCAACGTGTAACGCCAAGACTGACTGATCTCCTCCGTGATCGGATAGCCAGCGCGCAGCGCACCGCCCGTGCTCTTGGTGTCGAACGAGCTTTCATCCTGGCGGTCTGTGGACACGCGGAACAGGTCGAAGCCGGCGCGGATTTCGCGATCAAGGAAGTACGGCTCGGTGAAACCGAGATCGATCTGGCTCTGGCGTTCGCCGACAAGAAGGTTGAGCCGCAGGTCCTGGCCGCGCCCGAGCAGGTTTCTCTCGCGGATGCCGATATCGCCTAGCACGCCACTGGACGTGGAGAAACCGGCGCCCGCCGACAATGAACCCGTCGACTTTTCTTCGACGTCGAACTTGATCACCGCCTTGTCGGGGGCGCTGCCGGGGATTCGTTCGATGTCGACCCGCTCGAAGAAGTCGAGGTCGCTGACCCGCTGGCGCGACCGGCGAAGGCGAGCGGCATTGAAGGCGTCACCTTCGACAAGGCGGAACTCCCGCCGAATGACCTTGTCGAGGGTGCGAACGTTGCCGACGATGTCGATCCGTTCGACAAAAACGCGCGGCCCCTCGTTGATTTCGAACGTGATATCGATCTCGCGGGCTTCGCGGTCCCGGTCGATCCGGGGCCGGACATCGACGAAAGCGTACCCGAGAACGCCGACGGCATCACTCAGACCATCGATGGTCGTCTCGACCCTTTCAGCGTCGTACCACTCGCCCTCTTCGACCTCTATGGCCTCGTCCAGGGACTCCGGATCGAGATCGCGGAGCGTCGTTTCGATGTCGACATTCCCGAACCGGTATCGATTGCCTTCCTCGACGGTGAACGTGATGAAGAAGTTTTCGCGGTCCGGGGTCAGCTCGGCGAGTGCCGATTCGACCCGAAAGTTGGCGTAGCCCTCGGAGAGGTAGAAGCGGCGCAGCAACTCCCGGTCCAGGGTCAGACGATCGGGATCATAGGTGTCGTCGGCCGTCAGGAACCGCCACCACGCTGATTCCGTGGTGCGGATGACCTCGCGCAGGCGCGAATCGCTGTACGCCGTGTTGCCGATGAACCGGATCCGGCTGATGTCGGTGCGCCGGCCTTCGCTGATCTTGAAAACCAGGTCGATGCGGTTCTGCTCGAGCTGGATGACTTTCGGATCGACGGTAGCGGCGAACCGCCCGGAGCGGCGATAGAGCGTAAGGATCCGTTTGACGTCGTTTTGCACCTTGGTCCGCGTGTAGATGACGCGGGGACGAAGGGACACTTCGGAGGTCAGCGTCTCATCGTCGATTCGTTGGTTGCCTTCGAAGGCGATGCGGTTGATCACCGGATTCTCGACGACCGTGACGACCAAGTTGTCGCCGGCGCGCCGGATTGCTACGTCGGCGAACAGGCCGGTGGCGAACAGGCTCTTGAGAGACCGGTCGATCTGTCCGGGATCGAAGGGATCTCCCTCCTGCACGAGCAGGTAGGGCCGCACCGTGTCAGCCTCGACCCGTTGCGTGCCTTCGACGATGATGCCGCGGACAATGCCGGAGGTCTGCGCGGAAAGCTGCGTCGGGACCAAAGCGCATGCCGAAACGAACGCAATCGCCCAGCCGACGAGCAAGAACAAAAACCGATGCCGCAAGTAACCGCCCGGACCGAAGAGGTTATGATACGAGTTGGCGGAAAAACTCGAAAACCTTAAGGTTCACCAAGTCGTTCCATGTCGCCAAGATCATCAGCAGCAATACCAGAATCAACCCGAATCGAAAACCGTATTCCTGGGCACGTACTCCCAGCGGTTTCCCGCGCACTGCCTCGAACAAGTAAAAAATCAGATGTCCCCCGTCCAACATCGGAATCGGAAACAAATTGATCAGCCCGAGATTCACCGACAGCGCGGCCATGAAGAAGATCAGGTTGACCGCGCCGCCTTGCGCCATATCCCCTGAAATCTGCGCGATTCGGAGTGGTCCGCCCAGTTCCTCGGTGGTACGGGAGCCAACGATGATCTGTCCAAGCGCGGTCATGATCTGTCCGATCAGACCGAAGGTGCGCTCGACCGCCGCACCGCCCGCTGCCAACGGACTCATCCGCTCGAAATCGATCTGATCCGGGTCGGGCCGAACGCCAAGGCGACCGATTCGCTGGGTCGCGCCGTCGTCGCCGACCTCTTCCGTGCCTTCGGGAATGGCGATCAGGTCGACCGTCCGACCCTCGCGGGTGACGACGAACGCCAGTTCCGTCTCGGGCCGTGCGCGAACGTAGAGCCGCAGATCCTCGAACCACACGATGGGTTCGCCATCAATGCTGTCGATACGATCGCCGACTTGGAAACCGGCGGCCGCGGCCGGCGAATCCTCCATGACAGTGCCCACACCAGCCAGCGGCGCCGGTGTCCCGACGGTACCGAACATCGCCGCCAACAGCAGAATGGCGAACACAAAGTTCGCGATCGGCCCGGCTGCGACGATGGCCGCCCGCTGTCCGAGCCGCTTGTGATGGAACGAGACGGCGCGATCCTCGTCCGACATTGCCGAATCGTCGGCATCCGGATCGAAATCGTGCTCGCCGAACATCTTCACGTAGCCGCCGAGGGGGATCCAGCTGATCTTCCATCGCGTACCGGCACGATCGGTCCAGCCATACACTTCCGGCCCGAAACCGACCGAAAATACTTCGACCAGAACGCCATTCCGCCCGGCCACCCAGTAGTGACCGAGCTCGTGCACGAACACGAGGACGGTCAGCGTGACCAGGAAGATGACGACGTAGTACCAGGTGAAGCTGAGGAACTCCATGGCCGCGGGTCCGTTGTCGTATCAGGTGGCGTGCGCACGAGCCGGCGCGCGCAACGAAACCAGCCCCATCGCCATTTCCCTTGCCTCGCCGTCGGCTTCGGCTACGTCGTCGAGGGTGTCGAGGGCGCGTTCCGGAACGCGCGACAAGGTCTCTTCGACGACGCCGGTGATGTCGAGGAAACCGATATCGCCGGCAAGAAAGCTTTGGACCGCAATCTCGTTGGCAGCGTTGAGAACGGTCGGAGCCGCGCCGCCGGCGCGCAAAGCCTCGCGCGTCAGACGCAGGGCTGGGAACCGGGAGTCGTCGGGGGCCTCGAAGGTCAGTTCGCCGAGAGCGGAAAAATTTAGCCGCGGCGAGGGTGCCGCCATCCGGCTCGGCCATCCGAGCGCGTAGGCGATGGGCGTGCGCATGTCGGGGGTGCCCATCTGAGCCAGGACGGAGCCGTCAACATAGGTAACCATGCTGTGGATCACGGATTGAGGATGAACGACGATCTCGATCCGCTCTTCCGGCATAGGAAACAGGTGGAAAGCCTCGATGAGCTCAAGGCCCTTGTTCATCATTGTCGCCGAATCCACGGAAATTTTCGCTCCCATATCCCAGTTGGGATGGGCAACCGCCTGCTCCGGCGTGACCGATGCCATTGCCGCACGCTCGAGGGTGCGGAACGGTCCTCCGGAGGCGGTCAGAACGATGGACTCGACCTTGTCGGCGTTGTCGAAGTCGAACACCTGATAGATGGCGCTGTGCTCGGAATCGACCGGCACGACCGTGGCTCCGCAGCGCATGACCTCGCCGACCATAACGTCGCCGGCCGAGACCAGGCACTCCTTGTTGGCGAGGCCGATGATGGCGCCGCGACGCACCGCGGCCAGGGTCGGCTCCAGCCCGGCCGCTCCGACGATTGCCGCCATGACCCACTCCGCCGGCCGGTTGGCCGCGGCGATAATGGCTTCTGGTCCGGCAGCGACGTCGATACCGGTTCCGGCAAGCGCGTCCTTCAGCGCGCCGTAGCATGCGGGATCGGCGACCACGGCGAGGCGCGGCCGCAGCCGGCGCGCTTGTTCGGCAAGCAGAGCGACGTTGCGGTTGCCGGTCAGGGCTTCAACGGAGAAGGCATCGGGCTGACGGTCGATGAAATCGACAGTGTTGCAACCCACCGAGCCGGTGGACCCGAGGATCGTCACACTGCGCCGCGCCGCCTCGGCAACGGGCTGAGGTCCGATTACAGCCATGTCAGTATACTGCCCCCGCCGACCGCGCCGATCAATGCCGTCACCGTGACAACCACCAACAGGGCGTCCACCCGGTCGAGCAATCCGCCATGCCCAGGGATCAACGCGCCTGCATCCTTGACCCCAAAGTGGCGTTTCACCCAGGATTCCGCAAGATCGCCCATCTGCGCGGCGGCCCCGAGCGCGGCGCTCACCGCCGCCAATTGAACGGGCGAATCGACGGCGACCGGGCCGGACGCGGCGAATCCCGCAAGGCCCGCGCACAGCACGGCGCCGAAGAACCCGGCCCAGGTCTTGTTGGGGCTCAGCACCGGAGCCAGCCGCGGACCGCGGATCGATCGGCCGAAGACGTAGCCGCCGATGTCCGATGCCCACACCAATCCCAGGATCCAGAGAACCACGGCGAGTCCGGTCTCCGGATCGGCACGCAGCCACATGAAGGCGAGGCACGGCAGGCCCAGATAGAAGGTCCCCGCGGCGAGCCAAACGCGGGCGGTGCCCCGTGAGACCGCAGCGACGATGACGGCCCCCGCCGCCAGCGCCAAAAGGCCAATGACCGGCTGGTCGAACGCCATTCCTGCGACGGCGGCAAGCAGGGCAGCGATCATCACGCCCCTGGGTACGGTCACGCCGTCGCCCTCCCCCGCACACATCCGGCACCACTCCCACGCCAGCACGACGGCAACCGCGGCGACAAGAAGATCGGTGGCAGGAGGACCGACGACGACGGCGCCGATGACCGGTATGGCGAGCACCAATGCCGAGACAACGCGCGTGGCCAGCACCCGGCCTTTGCTTTTCGCCTCGGAACCTGTCCGCGAGAACGCCATCGGGCCTCAACGCCGTGAACTTCTTGGAGTGTCAGGCGCCCGTCGCGCCATAGCGCCGTTCGCGGCCGTGGAATTCCCGGAGCGCGCCGGCGAAGTCTTCGTGGGTGAAATCCGGCCAAAGAACGTCGGTGAAAACGAACTCGGCGTATGCCAATTGCCAAAGCAGGAAATTGCTGATCCGCTTCTCTCCGCTGGTCCGGATGAGCACGTCGGGATCCGGGATTCCCGTCGTATAGAGCGAATCGGCGAACATCGCCTCGTCGATGGACGACGGATCGACGCGACCGGCTGCGGCCTCGGCCGCAAGGTGGCGGGCCGTCTCGACGATTTCCGCCCGTCCGCCATAACCGAGCGCGATTGTTAATGTCAGACGTGTATTGGTCCGCGTTTGGTCCTCGGCAACGCGGATCAGCTTGGCAATATCGTCATCGAGACGCGAGATTTCTCCGATCAGCCGCAGGCGGACACCGTGCTTGTGCAGATAGTCGATTTCGGTTTTGAGGTAGTAGCGCAGCAACCCCATGAGGTCGGCGACCTCGGATGACGGCCGCTTCCAGTTTTCGGACGAAAACCCGAACAACGTCAGATACTGCACACCGAGCTGCACGGCGCTCTCGACGGCTGTTTTCACCGATTCCGCGCCCCGTTTGTGGCCGGCCGTGCGTGGCAGGCTCCGCGACCGTGCCCAGCGGCCATTGCCATCCATGATGATGGCAACGTGGGTCGGCGGCGGCGGTGGCGGTTCTTGATGGAAGGGCTGCGGCTTCATGGCGTCAGACCTGCATGATCTCCGCTTCTTTCTTGGCCAGGACCTCGTCCAGCTTCTTGATGTAGAGGTCGGTCAACTCCTGCACTTCCACGCCCAAGTCGCGTTGCCGGTCTTGCGAGATTTCGCCTTCCTTCTCGTAGCGCTTCAGGTCGTCCATGGCGTGGCGGCGGACGTTGCGCACCGCGACCCGCGCTTCCTCGGCGTAGCGTCCCGCAACCTTCGTCAGTTCCACGCGACGTTCCTCGGTGAGCGCCGGAATCGGCACCCGAACCAACTGCCCGTCGGTAGACGGATTGAGGCCGAGGTCGGATTCGCGGATCGCTTTCTCGACCGCCTTGACCACGCCCTTGTCCCAGACCTGGACCGTCAGGAGGCGCGGCTCGGGCACACCGATCGTGCCAACCTGAGTCATCGGCATCTGGGTCCCGTATGCGTCCACCATTAACGGCTCCAGCAAGCTGGTCGACGCGCGCCCGGTACGCAGGCCCGCGAACTCCCTCTGCAGAACGTCGACGGCGCCTTCCATGCGCCTGCCGATATCCTTCTCAAAAGCGTCAAAATCGACCTCGCTCAACGTCTCCCCCCGCTCAGCTAATGATCGTGAACATGCCGGAGCCGGTCACGACTGCGGCAAACGCCCCAGGATTGTGGATGGAAAACACCACAATGGGAACCGCGTTGTCGCGCGCCAGCGCCACCGCCGACGCGTCCATCACACGCAGATCCCTGGACAGGACCTCCTGGTAGCCGAGACGATCGTACCGCTCGGCGGAAGCGTCCGTCTTGGGATCGGCGCTGTAGACGCCATCGACCTGTGTCCCTTTCAGCAACGCCTGACAGCCCATTTCGACGGCGCGCAGGGCCGCCGCCGTATCGGTGGTGAAAAACGGATTGCCGGTGCCGGCGGCAAAGATGACCACTCGTCCCTTCTCCATGTGGCGAACCGCGCGGCGCCGGATATAGGGCTCGCATACAGTCTGCATGGGAATCGCCGACTGCACGCGGGTATCGACGCCGGCCCGTTCGAAAGCGCTCTGCATGGCCAGCGCGTTCATCACCGTCGCCAGCATGCCGATGTAGTCGGCACTGGTCCGCTCGATGCTAGAGGCGGCGGCGGACACGCCCCGAAAGATGTTGCCACCGCCGATGACCAAGCAAACCTCGACGCCCATTTCGTGGACGGTTTTGACCTCGACGGCAATGCGTTCGACGGTCGCCGCATCGAGACCGTAGCCGCGATCACCCATCAGCGCCTCGCCGGAGAGCTTCAACAGCACGCGGCCGTATTCGGGGGTTGAAGCCATTCCACGCTCCGTCCGTATCCGTGGCCGCCGACCGCTGGTATCGACCGCATATCCTGCCGGGATGCACGGGTCGAGGGGCGTCCTCGGCGAAGGTTGCCGGCGATTCTACAACAACCGGCCGAACCGGTGTCGAGCAAACTCAGACCCGTGTCTAACCGCCCGCCGTTTTGGCCACTTCGGCGGCGAAGTCTTCGGTTTTCTTCTCGATCCCCTCGCCCAGGGCATAGCGCACGAAGCCCGTCACCGTTACCGGCGCTCCGGCATCCTTGGCCGCGGCTTCGATGACCTTGCCGACGCTGCTTTCCCCGTCGATGACGTAGGTCTGCTCCAAGAGGCAGACCTCTTCGTAATACTTGCGCAGCCGGCCTTCGACCATCTTGGCGATGATGTCGTCGGGCTTGCCGGAGGCGCGGGCCTGGTCGGCGAGGATCTCACGTTCGCGGTCGAGCGCACTGGCGTCGACGTCGTCGCGCGACACCGCCTGCGGGTTGGCTGCCGCGACGTGCATGGCCAGGTTCTTGGCCAGCGGCGCCAGGGCCGCCGCATCGGCAGTCGATTCCAGGGCGACGAGCACGCCGATCTTGCCGAGGCCGAGCGCCTGGGCACTGTGGACGTAGGACCCGATCACCCCGCTGCCCACCGAGATCGCATTGGTCCGCCGGAGGCTCATATTCTCGCCGATGGTGGCGACGAGATGGGTCAGTTCGTCGCCGACGCTGCGGCCGCTGCCCGGATAGTCCCCCTGGGCCAGCGTGTCGGCATCGCCGCCGGCGCCGAGCGCCAGTCCGGCGACGGTCGAGACGAAACCTTGGAAGGTTTCGTTCCGGGCAACGAAATCCGTTTCCGCGTTGATTTCGACGACGGCGCCCCGAGTGCCGTCAACAGCGACCCCGATCAGGCCCTCGGCGGCAATGCGTCCCGCCTTCTTGGCCGCCGCTGCGAGACCCTTCTTGCGCAGCCAGTCGACGGCGCTCTCCATGTCACCGCCGGTCTCGACCAGCGCTTTCTTGCAGTCCATCATTCCGGCGCCGGTTTTGTCGCGCAGCTCCTTGACCAGCGCGGCAGAGATCTCAGCCATCTTAATCCTCTTTACTCAGCACGTGCCTCAACACGTTGATAACAGTTACTTAGAAGCCTCTGAACGCCGCAAGACTAAGCCTTTTCGGCGGCCTCCTCGGCTGCTGGTTCGGCCGCGGCGCCAGCGGCCGGTTCGGCCTCCGGCGCGGGTTCGACCGCCGGCTCCGAAACCTCAACGGGCGCCGCTTCGGCAGCTTTTTCCGGCGCCACGTCGGACGCCGGCTCGCCGCCCTCGGCGTCACCCGCCTGTGCGGGCGCGGCGTCACCTTCACCGCCAGCGGCTTCCGTCTCCACTGCCGCTTCGGCGCTCTCCGCCTCGTCGGGCAGCGCCTCGACCGGCGCGTCGTCGGCCGCACCAAGGTCGACACCGGCGGCGCTCATTTCTTCCTGGATGCCATCGAGGACAGCGTCCGCCATCAGGTCGCAATAGAGGGTGATCGCCCTCAAAGCGTCGTCGTTGCCCGGGATCGGATGATCGATGCCGGTGGGATCGCTGTTGGAATCGATCACCGCCACGACCGGAATGTTCAGCTTCTTGGCCTCGGCGATGGCGATGTCTTCCTTGTTGGTGTCGATGACGAACAGGACGTCGGGGAGTCCGCCCATCTCCTTGATGCCGCCGAGAGCGCGTTTGAGCTTGTCGCGTTCGCGGGTCAGCCGCAGGGTTTCTTTCTTGGTCAGCCCCACCGCTTCCGTAGAAAGTTGTTCATCAAGGTCGCGCAATCGCTTGATGGAATTGGAAATTGTTCGCCAGTTGGTCATCATCCCGCCGAGCCAGCGGTGATTGACATAGTACTGGCCGCACCGCTTGCCGGCCTCGGCGATCTTGGCGCTCGCCTGACGTTTGGTGCCGACGAACAGCACCCGGCCGCCAGCGGCGACGATGTCGCGAACGGCGACCAGACTCTGGTGCAACAGGGGCACCGTCTGTTCGAGATCGATGATGTGAATCCCGTTGCGGACCCCGAACAGATAGGGTTCCATCCTCGGGTTCCAGCGGCGGGTGTTGTGTCCGAAGTGAACGCCAGCTTCCAGAAGCTGGCGCATGGTGAACGTTGGCAGCGCCATGGCAGTCCGTCCTTTTCCGGTTCGGCCTCCGCGGGATTGCCCGAAAAATCTCCAGGCACCGGAACGATTCCGCCGCGCACCGGCGACAAAACCGCATTCCCGCGTGTGATGTGGGGGGTGGTGTACCGTCCCGCCGGCCTACATGGCAAGGGAAAAGACCGTGAACGGCGGGTTAGCTACGTTTCGCGGACGTCGAGGACGCCGGGAATCATCCTCAGCCTGAGCAGCATTCCGGGATTGACCGCGTAACGTCCGGGAAGGCCGATCTCGACCTCTTCGGCGTCCTCGAGGATCGAGACTAGGCGGATCTCTCCGCCGCCGCCGCGTTCGCCCGCCAGGACCGAGCGTAGCGCGTCCAGGGGCCCGGTCGAGTCGATGACGATGGCGAGTTGGGAGACCGCCCGCGCCGCCATGGCTTCCAGCGGCTCGATCGCCTGCGCGGTCAAGCGGGCGGACTCGCCTTCGAACTGGGCGGTGGCCTTGATGTAGAGCGATGTGCCGACCTCCAGAAGATCACGCGCCGTCGCCAGCAGTTCGGAGAACACGGTCAATTCGTACATGCCCGAGGCATCGGAAAGCTGCACGAAGGCGTAGCGGTTCCCCTTGCCGGACGTGCGTTCGCGCTTGGCAATGACCGTGCCTGCGAGAACGAACGACCCCGAGCGCCCTTGAGACAGCAAATCGGCGTAAGGCGTCACCCGCAGGCGTTCGAGGCTGCGGGTGTAAGCGTCGAGGGGATGGGCGGAGAGGTAGAAGCCAATGGCGGCGAACTCTTCGCCGAGCCGCTCCATGGGCGGCCAATCGGCCGTCTCGGAGAGTTGCAACGTCGGCGCCGAGACCGCGGCGCCGTCACCTCCGGCGAACAGCCCCATCTGGCCGCTGGCCCGGTCGTCCGCGGCGGCGCCAGCGTGACGCAACAGCGCCTCGACTCCGTCGAACAGGCGCTTGCGGTTGGCTTCCAGGCCGTCGAAGGCACCGGCGCGGACCAGGTTTTCCAACTGTCGCTTGTTGATCTGGCGAGTGTCCATCCGCCAGGCGAAATCGAGGAGGTCGGTGAACGGTCCGTTTTCGGTGCGCTCCCGGACCAGGGCCCGCATTGCCGCCTCACCAACGTTCTTGATCGCGGCAAGGGCGTAGCGAATGGCGCCCTCGCCCTCGCCCGTGCTCTCAACCGAGAACGCCGCGCCGGAGGCGTTGATATCTGGCGGCAGCAGCGGGATTCCGACGCGCATGAGCTCCTGGCGGAAGGTGTTCAGCTTGTCGGTGTTGTTGAGATCGAGGGTCATCGACGCGGCCATGAACTCGACCGGATGGTTGGCCTTCAGGTACGCCGTCTGGTAGGCGATCAGCGCATAAGCTGCGGCGTGGGACTTGTTGAACCCATAGCAGGCGAACTTGTTGACCAGATCGAAGATCTGCGAGGCCTTGGCATCCGGCACGCCGCGCGCCGTGGCGCCTTCGACGAAGGTCTGGCGCTGGGCATCCATCTCCGCCTGGATCTTCTTGCCCATGGCCCGGCGCAGGATGTCGGCCGATCCCAGCGAGTAGCCCGAAAGCTCCTGGGCGATCTGTATCACCTGCTCCTGGTAGATCATGATGCCGTGGGTCTCGCTGAGGATGCCTTCCAGCGTCGGGTAGAGGTAGTCGGGCAGCTCCTCGCCGTGCTTGCGGCGAATGTAGCTGGGGATGTTGTCCATCGGCCCGGGCCGATAGAGCGCGACGACGGCGATGATGTCCTCGAAGCTGTCCGGCCGGAGCTTTCGCAGCGCATCGCGCATGCCGGCACTTTCCAGCTGGAACACGCCGACGGTGTCGCCCTGGCCGAGCATCGCAAACGTCGCCGGATCGTCGAGGGGCATGTTTGAGAGGTCGATGGTTTCGCCGGTGCGCTCGCGCACCAGCTCGACCGCGTTGGCCACCACAGTGAGTGTTTTCAGGCCGAGGAAGTCGAACTTCACAAGCCCGGCGGACTCGACCCATTTCATGTTGAAGCCGGTGACCGGCATCTCGGACCGTGGGTCGCGGTAAAGAGGGATCAGCTCGTCCAGCGGACGGTCGCCGATGACCACGCCGGCGGCATGTGTGGAAGCGTGGCGGTAGAGGCCCTCGAGCCGGCGGGCGATCTCGATCAGCCGGGCAACGGTCTCGTCCTCGTCGGCCATCGCCTTCAGTTGCGGCTCGGCGGCGATGGCCTGGTCCAGGGTCACCGGCTTCGCCGGGTTGAACGGCACCAGTTTGCAAATCTTGTCGACGTAGCCATAGGGCATGCCGAGGACGCGACCCACATCGCGCAGCACGGCGCGGGCCTGGAGCTTGCCGAAGGTGATGATCTGGGCGACCCGGTCGCGGCCGTATTCGTCCTGGACGTGGTGGATGACCTCATCGCGGCGCTCCTGGCAGAAGTCGATGTCGAAGTCGGGCATCGACACGCGTTCGGGATTGAGAAAACGCTCGAACAGGAGCCCGAAGCGCAGCGGGTCGAGATCGGTGATGGTCAGCGCCCAGGCGACCACGGAGCCGGCGCCCGAGCCGCGCCCCGGTCCGACGGGGATGTTGTGCTCCTTGGCCCAGCGGATGAACTCGGCGACGATGAGGAAATAGCCGGCGAACCCCATCTGCACGATGACGCCGAGCTCGTAGTCGAGCCGCTCGCGGTAGGGCCGCGCCGCGAGCTCGCGTTCGTCGGCGCCCATCTCGGCAGTCAGCACCTGGGCTTCGAGCCGCCGCTCCAAGCCCTCTCGCGCCTGGGCACGAAGTGCTTCCTCTTCCGTCTCGGCGCCGGTGTCGTAGGGCGGCAGGATCGGCTTCACCGACTCGATCATGAACCCGCAGCGCCGGGCGATGGTAATGGTGTTGTCGGCGGCGTCGGGAACGTCGGAGAAAAGCGCCCGCATCTCGGCGGCGCTCTTGAACGAGTGCTCGGGCGTCAGCCGCCTGCGGTCTGTGTCGGCGATGTGGGTGCCCTCGGCGATGCAGATGAGCGCGTCGTGGGCTTCGTACATGTCCGGCGTCGAAAAGAACGCCTCGTTGGTGGCGACCAGCGGAAGGTCGTGACGGTCGGCAAGCTCGATCAGCGACGCCTCGATCTGCGCCTCGACCGCCAAGCCGTGGCGCATCAGCTCGACGTAGAGCCGGCCCGGAAACGCCTGGGCCAGGCGCACCAGGACCGCCTCGGCGGCGTCCGTCTGGCCGGCGGCCAGCAACCGCCCCACCGGCCCCGCCGGCCCGCCGGTCAAAGCGAGAAGCCCGCCGGTGCTTTCCGAGAGCCGGTCCAGCGACACCCGCGGATCGCCGGCTTCGCCGCTCTCCAGGTGCGCAGCCGCGAGCAGCGCCAGCAGGTTGCGATATCCGTCTTCGTCCTGGACCAGCAGCACGATCTGGTCCGTCGCCGAACGCATCTGCGGCCGGCCCGCCCCGTTGCCGCCGACGCCGCCGCCGTCCTCGCGCAGCACCGAAAGCTGGCAGCCGATGATCGGCTGCACCCCGGCCCCGGCCAGGGCCGACGAGAACTCCATGCCGCCGAACAGGTTGTTGGTGTCGGTGATCGCCACAGCGGGCATCCGCTGGTCGCGGCACAAATCCGCCGATTCCTTGACCCGGATGGCCCCCTCGGCCAGCGAGTACGCGGTATGAACGCGGAGGTGAACGAAATCGGCGTGGGGCATGCGGAGAGGATTTCACAGCAGCCCATTGAGCGCCATATCGGCCTCGGGCTGTGCGCCGCTCTTTATCCACAGAACTGAGGGCGTTACCCACAGGGGCCGGCGCTGACGCGGCAATGGCCGACCCGATTCTTGTCGCCAACGTGCGGAGCTGAACGGCCGAACTCCATCGCCGGACGGAACCTCGGTGAATGGGTTCTCTTGGTCCTAGAGCGGACTTTTCGCCGCTCCAAACCGACTGTCGCCTTATTGCCAACAAGAGACGTCCAGACTCCCGTCGACATGGTAAGGTGCCGATATGAAAACCTTGGGTGGCTACAGGTCGCAACCATGAGCAACGCCAACGAAAACTTGGAGCAGAAAAGTAAGGTGCTAGCGCGTAGCTGGCCGGAACTTATCGATAGCTGGTTCGGGGATTCGGCACGGGCGGCAGTTGATTTGATGGGCGGGCACTATGTTCAGGAATTGGCAAAAAAGAATCGGGAGCGTGTAGCGCAGAAACTCAAGAATAAACTTGCAGCCAGAAGAATTGACGAACCCAAGGTTATCAGTCCTCGGGTCCTAGTACCAGCGTTGGCAGCACTAAGTGAGTAGAGCGACAATGCGCTGCAAGAACTCTGGGGCAATCTCATGGCCAACGCCATGGACCCCGATACGGACGTGGATCTCCAAAAAATACTTATCGAAACGCTGAGACAACTAGAACCTATCGACGCCGTCCTGCTTGCCCGGATCGACGCGCATGCCCAAGTAGGCACGACCGGTCTGACTATAGAAACAATCGCAAGCGAAGTAGACTTCCGGCCAATGGCCCTGGCTCTATCCCATGAGCGTTTAGCGCGACTTGGGTGCGTTCAGGTTGTCACTAGCCGTTTCGCAGGGAAGCAGATAACCGCAAAGGATGGCGAAAGAGAATATGCCGCCCGGGGTCAACATCCGACCTTTCATCTCACTGTTTTAGCAGGGTGTTGAGAAATCCGATGGCGTTGTCGGCTGCGGGGTGATTCACTTTCGGCCAAAGGTATTGGCCGAGAGGGGAGCATGCGGGGGACGGACGAGCGGTCGGGAGAGTTGTTCTCTTACGTTGA
>Ga0209782_1000137_pt1 | contig 28731 bp, 29 predicted proteins | sample WorMetmaBAHAMAS1_FD_187390 | JGI IMG/M metagenome (GOLD analysis project Ga0209782, IMG submission 187390) | Marine gutless worms symbiont microbial communities from Max Planck institute for Marine Microbiology, Germany - Inanidrilus... | ecosystem: Host-associated > Annelida > Digestive system...
AGCGATCCCCCGCCTACAACCTCATCGACCGCTTGCGGGAACACCGCGATGAGGTCCTGCGCTTCATCACCGATCTGCGCGTCCCCTTCGACAATAATCAGGCCGAACGCAACCTCCGTATGCCCAACTCAAGCAGAAGGTTTCCGGTTGTTTCCGCTCCGAGACCAGGGTCGACGCCTTCGCCGTGATCCGCTCCTACCTCTCAACGCTGCGCAAACAATCCGCCAATCTTTTTCAGTCTCTCGTCCCGACATTCCAGAGGAGCCCTCCGATGCCTCGCATGGGATAGCTGAATAGTTACGCCTCATGTATGATAAATGAAGAGGTATGATCAAATAGAGGACAGCTTGGATTTTTCAAAGTGCCCACAAGATTTCTCGCTGCGCTCGAAATGACAGTCAGGACTTTTTGAAACCGAAAAGAGATTACAAGTAGTGCCGGTGCTGAGCATTGGTAGTTCTCGGAGATTCGGACATGGTTAATCTAGCATATGTCGAACATCAAGTAGGGCAGCTGAGCCCCTCGGATTTCGCGAAGCTCCGAGAATGGTTTCTCGAAGCGGAGTTCCGGTGGGCACAAACCATCTGATTCGCGCAGATTTGCGTGATTGGTAATTTCTTCGTTTCTTCCCCTTCCAAGAAAGACAGGTATCCGGGAATTCCTATGTCCCTGATCGTCCAGAAATACGGCGGTACCTCCGTCGGCGGTATCGAGCGGATCAAGGCTGTCGCGGCAAAGATAAAGACCTGGCGTGACCGAGGAGACCGGGTTGTGGTCGTGGTCTCGGCCATGTCGGGCGAGACCGACCGTCTCCTCGCCCTGGCCAAGGAGATCCAAGAACGGCCCAACCCGCGGGAGATGGACGTACTCCTGTCTACCGGCGAGCAGGTCACGATCGCACTGCTCAGCATGGCGCTGGAGGGTGGTGTGGGTTGTCCCGCCAAGTCCTACACGGGGAGTCAGGTTCACATCCGCACGGACAATTCCCATAACAAGGCCCGCATCCGCAAAATCAACGGTGCCCGGGTCGAGGCCGATCTGGATGCCGGGTACGTGGTGGTAGTGGCCGGATTTCAGGGTGTGGATGAAGAAGGCAACATCACCACCCTGGGGCGTGGCGGCTCGGATACCTCCGCAGTAGCCATGGCCGCCGCCTTGGGTGCCGACGAGTGCCAGATCTACACGGACGTGGATGGTGTCTACACCACTGACCCCCGTATCGAACCCCGAGCCCGCAGGCTCGACCGCATCACCTTCGAGGAGATGCTGGAGCTGGCGAGTCTGGGTTCGAAGGTGCTGCAGATCCGGGCGGTGGAGTTCGCGGGCAAGTATCGGGTTCCCTTGCGAGTGCTCTCCAGCTTCGATGAAACCGGGGGGGAAGGCACGTTAATTAGTTTCGAGGAGGAAACAGTGGAAGGTGCCGTCATCTCCGGCATTGCATGTAACCGCAACGAGGCCAAGCTCACCGTCCTCGGCGTTCCGGACCAGCCGGGCGTGGCCCACAGGATCCTCGGCCCCATCTCGGAGGCCAATATCGAAGTAGACATGATCATCCAGAATGTCACCGCCGATAAGGCCACGACGGACTTTACCTTTACCGTTCACCGCAACGACTATGAGCGGGCCCTGGAAATACTAGATGCCACGGCGCGGTCCCTGGCGGCGCAGGAGGTCTCGGGCGACGACCGGATCGCCAAGATCTCTCTGGTCGGCGTCGGTATGCGTTCCCACGCCGGGGTTGCCAGCAGGATGTTTGCCGCCCTGGCGCAGGAGGGTATCAACATTCAAATGATATCCACCTCGGAGATCAAGATATCCGTGGTCGTGGACGAAAAATACTCGGAGCTCGGGGTGAGGGCGTTGCACCAGGCCTTCGAGCTGCACCAGGCGGGTAGGGGCTCTGAGAACGAAAAATAGGGTGAAAACGCAAATCGTTTACAATCGTCTCATCATCCTGCTCGACCAGGCCATAGACAATCACGCGGTCGAGCCGGCTCGCGGCCTGGTAGTGGTGATTTTTGAAGTGATATCTAACCAACAATCGGCAATAATTCGGTAGGGTCTAGATAACTTTAGAGTGGGTTTTCTTTCAGAAGAGTAAGTATTCTCTCAGAGAGATCTCCTCCCTCTCGGTGATGAAATCTGAATTCACATTCCTTGCGGTGTAAAAGGAACGTTCGTCGGGGAATACTATTGAGGGGAACACCATTGAACTTTGCATGCCTCCGTTTGGCATATGACCGGAATGACTCAATGCCATTGATATGGCAATTACCGCGGGCAAACTCATGCATCACCATGATGCACCTGGAAATGCTTTTGTAGCCCATGTCCACCAGCCCGGTGTAGCCTCTCCAGCCATCCGGGTGGATGCTGCTTCCAGCGCTACCCGACCCCGGATCACTCTCTGTAGCTGCTTCCTGGAGGCGTCAGGGACGATTTCCGTGTAACCTTCCCGTGGCGTTCCAGGATTCCGAAGACGATCGTTTTACCGCCCGCTCCGCGACCTTTTCCGCGAACGCGGCGTGCGCCAAAATAAGATTCTTCGACTTCAACCTCACCGGATAGGGGTGATGAAGCGTTACAAACCTGGGCGATCCCGATTCGTAATTTCATGAATAGCTGATTAATCTTCGGGCGGCTCCACTCAGCTCGGCGATTTCCGAGGCCGGCAAATCGGGCGCGAAATAGCGTATAATTGCTCTGAATCTAGCTTCCGAAATGTGTGAACGCCTGAAATACCTGCTTTTCCTTGCATAACATAACCTTAGCATACTCTGAAGATGCTAAAGTTATCCAGGACCTATTATAAAATCATGAATCTTTCACTTGGTCCGGATGCTGCAAACAAGTTAGGGGAATTCCTCGTTCTATTCCAATCGCCGGCCTTTTTATTGACCGGTGGTATCCTGGGTAACTGGCTATACAAAAAATACCTGATAAGGCGAAACTCGAGAAAAACAGAAAAAAGTCGGTAAGGCCGCCGTGCGGCCCTTGGGACATGGCTACGAATTTCGTTCACGACAGCACGAGCGCGGCTGCGGATGCCACCAGGACAAGAATCCCCGGTGAGACCTGTGGGCTGGTCCTGCTTCACGGTTGGGGCATGAATGCGGCGGTTTGGGAGTGGCTGCCGACCTCACTTACCGCCGGCCGGCAGTTATGTCGGATCGAGCTGCCCGGCCATGGGGCCAGTCCCTTCGAGCCGCGTCACGATAGCTGCGCGGCATGGGCCGACGCCTGCCTGGAATCGGCCCCGGAGCGGGCGGTCTGGATCGGCTGGTCCCTGGGGGGACTGATTGCCTTAGAAGCGGCGCTGCGGGCCCCGGAGCGGATCTCTGCCTTGATCCCCCTGACCGCTACGCCTCGCTTTGTCCGTGCCCCGGCCTGGGCGGCGGCCATGGAGGCCAAGGTGCTGGCGCAGTTCCATGACGGTCTGCTCGCTGATCCCGCGGGGACCTTGCTTCGTTTCCTCGCTCTGCAGGTCAGGGGTGGTGAGGGGGCACGAGACAGCCTGCGGACCCTGCGCCGCGGGCTCGCCCAGCGCCAGGCACCGGTCCCTGCCGCCCTGGCTCTGGGGCTCGATCTGTTGCGGGACACCGATCTGCGGCAAGGGGTCGGCGCCTTGGCCTGCCCGACCCTATGGTTGTTCGGGCAACGGGACACCCTGGTCCCTGCGGCGGCGAGCGAGGACATCGCCTGCTTGCTGCCCCAGGCCCGCCGTCAGGTGATCGCCGGCGCCGCCCACGCACCCTTCCTGTCCCATCCGGAGGAAACCGGCGAGGCAATCGTGCGCTTCCTTCGGGAGGTTACATGCTGAACCTGGGCCCCATCGACAAAGGCGCCGCGCGCCGCTCCTTCGATCAGGCCGCGCTCGGCTACGATGAGGCTGCGGTGCTCCAGCGCGAGATGGCCGACCGTCTCCTGGAGAGGCTGGACTATGTCCGCCTGGAGCCGGAGTTGGTGCTGGATCTGGGCGCCGGGACCGGTTATGCCATCGCGGGGCTGCAACACCGCTTCACCCAGGCCCGCATCCTGGCCCTGGATTTTGCGCCGATGATGCTCCTGCGGGCCCGAGCCCAGGACCGGACCTGCAGTTCCCGGCCCGGGCGTCCGGATTGCGTATGCGCCGATGTGGAGTCTCTGCCGTTGGCGGGCGCCAGTGTGGACCTCATCTTCTCCAATGCCACCCTCCAGTGGTGCAATGATATCCGAGGGACCTTCGGTGAGTGCCTGCGCGTGCTGCGGCCCGGCGGCCTGTTAATGTTCACTATCTTCGGGCCAGACACCCTGTGGGAGCTACGCGACGCCTGGGCCGCCGCCGACGGCCACTCCCACGTCAGCCCTTTTTTAGATATGCACCATGTGGGTGATGCCTTGGTAAACGCCCGGTTCGCCGCTCCCGTCATGGACGTCGAGCGCCTGACCGTTACCTATGAGAAGGCGCGGGACCTGATGCGGGACCTCAAGGTCTTGGGGGCCCACAATGCGACCAGCGCCCGTGCCCGCGGACTTACCGGCCGCCGCCGCCTGGTGGCGGTAGAGCGGGCCTACGAGGTCCACCGCAGGGAAGACGGACGCCTGCCGGCGAGCTACGAGGTGGTCTACGGGCACGCCTGGGCACACGAGCAGCATCAATCGGAGGGTGCTACGGTCATTCCGGTCGACACCGTCCGCGACGCATTATGTAGATGAGACCTGAACTATTTGGTAGTGGTGATTTTTGAAGTGATATCTAGCCAACAATCGGCAATAATTCGGTATTATATCGGTGTATGAAGAGTTTTAACAAACCTCATGCATTTTAATCCGTTTGGAAAAAGACAACGTCTTACGTAAGAAGCGTGCCAAGTGTTGCCGTAAGGGGTTATTCCAACTCTCAATATAAGCCGTTTCCCCCGTTTTTTGCCCCCAGGTCGATGTTGCGCGGTCGGAATGACGGCTTGATACGCGCGCCAATAATCACTGAAAACGATGGCTTCCTTATAAGCGGATGGTACGCGATCCCAGAGTATTCTGGGAGGTGTTTTCGCTGCGATCGCCGCAGACGGAGGCGACGATTTCTCGGCTCTCTCCATTCATGGCAATCCAGACCCAAACTTTGTCTTTGCTACGACAGACAAAGGACCGCAACCCATCCCCCTCCAGCACAGGAATATTTTTGGAATCAACCGGTTGTAGCGTCTCTTCAAGGGGTGGGAGGTCATTCGCCTGTTCTTTTAACCAAGCACTCACCGTTCGGCGCGAGACCCCAAACGTCCGTTCAATCCCGCCCATACTGGATCTTTCTTGATAAACTTTTATAATGAGTTATTTCTTTTCTTCCATCGCGCGTTCTTTGCGCTCAAGTACGCCATAGGCACCACATGGCTTTATAGTGATATTGCGAGCTACCGGACGCATTTGGGCCATTTTTAACCAGATCTTCGCTCTGACGTTTGCGACAGATGTAGCCTTTAGAGGCTGTCTAAAAAGATATGAATTACTAGAAAATCACCCCACGGTCATTTTATAGGGCGCCTGGTTGTTACAGATCTGTCGGAGAAGCAAGCGACTTGATGCGAAATAAACCTGAGCTCCACTCGAAGTTGGCTTGCGTTCGTAATCTTTACTTAATCGACGTGCTCGAACTAGCCAAGCAAAGGTTCTTTCAACCGCCCATCGACGGGGTAACACGTGGAAGCCGGGAAACCCTGTTTGTAACGACCTCGATCAGGCATCCGAATTGGATGCCAGAGCCAACCGGAAAGCTCCGGGCCGGAATAACCACTGTCGGTCCAGATTTCTGTGATGGTATGAGGGAATGAGAACAGCTCCGTTATGAGCTGACGAGCCGCTTTCCCATCAAATACGTTGGCTGCGAACACCAGAACAATAATCAGACAACCCATTATATCGACAAGGATATTGCTTTTTCTTCCTTTAACGAGCTTGCCTCCCTCGAACCCTAATTCCAGATAGGATTCTGGGGTTCCCTTGATGCTTTGACTGTCAATGATGGCTGCCGTTGGGTCTGGGTTTCAACCTTTTTTTCACGTAAATTCTGGCGTAGCGCGGTATTGACTTTTTCCAACGTTCGATTGTCCGTCCATTTGTTGTAGTAATAGTTAACCAGCCGGTAAGGGGGAAAGTCTGTTGGCAGGTAGCGCCATGGACAACTGGCTTTATTCGTTCTGAGACAAGGTTAAAACCATCGCCTTTAGGCGATCAGATTTATCCGCGACACGAACCCTTTGCACGATATAAGGCGGCACGGATGGCCTGTCGGTACGGCAGTCATACCGTATATACTGATACAGTATCACTTTGTATTTGTTACAAAATATCGGTATCAGGTACTTAAGGGTGACGTGGGTCTGAAGGTGAGGGAACCGATTCGCCAAACCTGTCAGGCGTTTGAGATAGAGATTCTCAAAGGTGTCGTGAGCAGAGACCACGTGCATCTGTTTGTCTCGGCGCCACCGAATAGGGTGCCGAGCGAGATCATGCGGCGTGTCGGAGGACGCAGTTCGACCAAACGGTTCGAGAGTTTCCCGGATCTGAGAAAAGATACTGGGGACGGCATTTTGGGGCTCGCGGATATTTTTGGGTCACTTCGGGAGGGTTGACGCAAGAGCAGAGCAAGGAAGAGTCTGGATAACTTTAGCATTTTCAGGGTATGCTAAGGTTATGTTATGCAAGGAAAAGCAGGTATTTCAGGCGTTTACACATTTCGGAAGCTAAAGTCAGAGCGATTATACGCTATTTCGCGCCCGATTTGCCGGTCTCGAACATCGCCGAGCTGAGTGGAGCCGCCCGACGATTAATCAGCTATTCATGAAGTTACGAATCGGGATCGCCCAGGTTTGTAACGCTTCATCACCTCTATCGGGTGAGGTTGAAGTCGAAGAATCTTATTTTGGCGCACGCCGCGTTCGCAGAAAAAAGGGTCGCGGAGCGGGCGGTAAAACGATCGTCTTCGGAATCCTGGAACGCCACGGGAAAGTTACACGGAAATCGTCCCTGACGCCTCCAGGAAGCAGCATCCACTCGGGCGGCTGGAGAGGCTACACCGGGCTGGTGGACATGGGCTACAAAAAGCATTTCCGGGTGCATCATGGTGATGCATGAGTTCGCCCGCAGTAATTGCCATATCAATGGCATTGAGTCATTCTGGTCATATGCCAAACGGAGGCGTGCAAAGCCCAATGGTGTTCCCCGACGAACGTTCCTTTTACACCGCAAGGAATGTGAGTTCAGATTTCATCACCGATGAGGGAGGAAGATCTCTCTGAGAGAATACTTACTCTTCTGAAAGAAAACCCACTCTAAAGTTATCTAGACCCCAAGGGATATTTGGCGCATCACTTCGATGCCCAAAGTTGACGATAATTTTCGGACCGAGCCCTAAACGGGTCTACTGACCCGTGTCCGGACTTTCGGTCCGTAGTACTAACCCACCGGCTTTAGCTGGTGGTTGTTAAGTCAATTAATATCCCGGACACTAGTGAGCCAGGATAACAAAGTAGCTCCAACCCAGAAAAAAGCCGACGGCCAACACGATCAAGGCCGAGGTAATCGGAAGCCAGCCAGGAACTTCCTTCCCTTAAAGCGCGCCATTGTCTCTGCAGGCGTCGACCGGCCAGGTTTACCCAGATCCAGATTAACGAGAGAAAGACGAAGCGTTTAATCGCTGATAACCTGCTCGATGCCGGCAGCTGTCAATACCAGCTCTGACTATGCCAGCAGCGTCGGCTGGTCGGCACGCTCGATTCTGCGGCGCACCGCTTCGGGCACGTCTCCGAATTTCAGTTGCAGTTGCCGTAGCAGGATCATCGCTTGACCTTCCAACCTGCCCTGCTCGATGAAGCGTTCGGCAAATCGGCTCATGGTCTTTGCCTCGTTGGGATAGTCACGTTAGTATTCAACTCGTTCATTGTCATCCAGATCCGCATAGATGTCGATAAAGTCGATATTTCAATCGCTTCTCCGGATCCTCCTTGAGATCTACTAGCCCCTTTACGGCACCGGCGTAGGCGTCGATCTTATGTCCCGGCGCATAACGCATGTTGGGCAGATTGAGCCGCGCGACGATGTTGCCACTGTCGCGAAATCGTTCGTAGGTAATGGCGACCAGCTCGCAGGCGATGAAGTCGAAGTGCAGGTAGGTGTGTCTGCCCGGTGCCGAGCACCAGTTCCCGCCGGGGTGCCTGTCCGCGCAGAAAGACTACCACCGGCACGACCCGATAACTCCCCGAAGTCCAGGCAGTAGTGCACCAGTCGGTGGATGGAGAAGCGCCGCGGGTCGCTTTCTTCTTCAAGGACGAATAGCAGAGCCTCGCGCCGTCCGTCGGGCCATTGGACCAAATAAGGGAACGTCGAGCTCCCGGAAGCGAGCGCCGAGCCGATTCTTGAGCTGTTCCTGACGCGCCGGGAATATTTCAGCACCGGGCAGGTGATCTGCGGCCTCCTTGGCCGCGAAAAAGGCCAAGGCCTGGCGGGGATAATCCAGGGTGAGGTTTTTGAAGTTCTGATCGTGACTCATGAATCCGGGGGAACAGTCTCGCCTGCATCCTGCGTTTGGGCCGGTGAGGTTGTTGTGGTCTCGGCTGCCGGGTCCGCGTCTTCTGCGCTTTGCTCGCCCTCTGTGCGCGCTTTCGTCAGGTCGGTTCGCTGCAGGCCGATCAAGTCCTCGACCACATAGCCGGCGAGCGTAAAGCCTTGAGGTCGGTTGGAGACCTTGAGCAGATAGTCGTCGCCTTCCGCCAGCTTGGTGATCCGATAGCGGACGGTCTTATTTTCGGTCAGAGTCGCCTCGATCTCGATCAGGGTGGATTCGGTATCGATTGCGGGTTCTTCTTCGTCCACCAATACCCCGAGAAAGTCGATGTTGGTCAGGGCACGAACCTGCTGCTTGATGGCCTTCTCGTCCTGCTCCTCACCCGCGGCCAGGTCCGTGAGCCGCCAGTCGTCATCCGTACGTTCCAGGGTCAGTCCCGCGAATGTCAGGCGCTGGATGGCTTCCGGCTCCAGGTGGAGCAGTGTCCGATCGCTCCAGTCGTCCGGCCGGTCCGGGGCATCGAAGAGGCCGAGCTCTGCTTCGTAGATGGCCCCGTCGCTATCGGCGCGCACGAACAGCCGCCGGAATCCGGCGGAATCGCCGAGATAGAGGATCGCGGGTGGGGTGTCGCCGCGCTTGAGCACCAGCTTGCGCTCAAAAGTCCGGTCGCCGACCTTGAAGCGCGTGAAAGCCGCTTCCGAGGTGGCTACGGGTAGGCCTTTTTGCAGACCCTGCAGCTTGGATAGCAAAGCGGTCACCTTATGCTTGGCGGCGGGGAGGTCTTTGAGAGAAGGTATGATCCAGCCGTCTTTGGTCTTGGCGATCAGCACCGGCTCCCCGTCGGCGGACCGGACGCGGATGCCGGTTATCTGTTCCGGATCGAAGGCGAGGAGGGGGCCTTCGGACCCCACAGGTCCCATCTTTTTCTCCCCGATCCCCAGCAGAAAGGCGGCCAGGAGCTGCAGTATCAGCAGCGCGCCGAGGGCGATGACCAGTGGGGAGCGCAGGTTGCTCCAGGCCGTCTTAGCCGGCGTGGTGTCCCTTTGGGTCTCTGTGGTCATCGTCTGCATGGCTCAGGACCTCCCCGTGGACAGGATTGTCTCGTAACTGCTCCGGCGCCGGCGGCGACTGCGCCGGTGCAGACCGTAGACGAAGGCGAGACCCGCCAGGGCCAAGGCGTAATTGAGGTACTCCCAGATCATCTGCTCACGCCGGGTCAGGGGCCTCAGCAGCCGCGAGTACTGACCGCGACCGCGCAGGCTCAGCAAACCGCGGTCTTCCAGGGACCAGTCCACGGCGTTTTGGATCAGTTCCAGGGGCTTGGTGTAGAGGGTGCGGGTGGCCTCGGCGGCGAGGCTGATCGCCGTGTCCGTCAGGAAGCTGGCGGAGCCGATCAGGATCAGCCGGGCTGCGGGGGGCGAGGTCTCCACCACGCCGGAGATCGGCGGTTGCGCCGCCTTTTCCCTTGCCTCTTCCACCGGCTCGTCCACTTCGGCGGCGGTTTTTTCAGCTCCTTCAGCCAAGCCCTCGTCCTCTTCTTCCGCTTCTGCTTCCAGCCCGGCTAGCAGGGGCGATGGCTTGCCGGCGAAGAAGGAGCCGAAGCGGCCTTGGACCATTACCGCCAGGGGTCTGCTGCCCTGCTTGTCGCCCACGGCGAAGCCGAGGGGACCGTGGGCATCGAAGTCGGGCTGAACGCTCTCAGCCGCATCCGTCCAGGAGTCCGCCGAGCTTTTCAGTAGCTCGACCACACGGCGGTCCCGGTTCTTCTCCGGGTCGATTTTTAAGGGCGAGGCCCAGTTGAGGGTGATCTGCCCGAGCCCGGAGGTGATGCCGTTCTCCTGATCCAGCCCCTCGTTCCGGATGTCCGGAAAGTATGGATAGGCGATGCTCCGGATCTCTTCGACCACAAAGCCTGCTACCTCCCGCTGCACGGGGATCGGGAAGGGCGTACTCTGCCGATCCAGGACCAGGGTCTGTTCGAGCTCGACACCCTGGTGCGTCAGCCATTCCTCCAGACCCGTCGGTTGGAGCCAGGCGCTGATGGAGTTGCTGCCCAAGTCCAGGTGGTAGGGGGAAGCGGCGAGGATCACCGTTCCCCCCTGCATCAGGAACTGGTCGATGGCGAAGACTTGCTTTTCGTCCAGGCCCTCGGGTCCGGCCACCAGCAGCAGATCTGTGTCTTCAGGGACGATGCCCTGGTCGAGCGTCGTGTCCTCCAGGGTCAGATTGGCCGTCAGGGCCTCTTCCAGGGCGCTGTAGCTCGGGCCGGCCGCCATGAATCCACCACCGGTCCGGGGCGGGGTGTAGAGGGCCACCGTCTTGAGGAAGCCAGGGGCGAAACGTTTGATTCCGGCCTCGATGGCCCGTCGGAGACCGGCCTGGTCAAGCTCCTGAGGGAGGGGGATGGGAATGGCCTGGTCGCCGGATTCCAGGACCATATAGAAGTAGAAGGACCTGGGGTCCAGCAGGTCCAGGATCAGGGGGCGGAAGCCGAAGCGTTCCTCGATCTCGCTGCCTAAGGCACCGTCGCCGGCGTCCGGGTCCCGGATGTCGAACCTGAACTTGCCGTCGGCCTCCTCCGCCAGCTCGGCGAGTACTGCCTGTAATTCCTCCCGCAGGCCGGGCAGGGGTTCCGGCAGTTTGTTGATCGCCGAGATATAACCCTGGAAGGCCACTGGCCGGGTCAGTCCCCGGAAGATGTCACCACCGCCCTGGTAACCGTAGAGCAGCTTCTTGATGGTCCGGGTGATGTCGTGCTCCGGATTGCGCAGGCGCACCTCCAGATCCCCCTTGCCCGGGTCCTTGACCTCGATAAGGTCGCGGAAGCCCAGTTTCTCGTGTTGGCCGCCGTATTGGACCAACAGGTCGAAATAGGAATTGACCACCGCCGCCTGGTACTTGCTGGCGGTCTGGAAGGCCACCGGGCGGATGCCGTAACGCTCCCCGGCCTCCCGCTCCAACTCGGGCTCCTCCATCGGGTCGATGAACTCCACCTGCACCTTGCCGTCACCGGCGATCTCGTACTCCCGCAACAGGTCGCGGATCCGAGGTACCAGGGGTGCCAGCAGGGGATGGGTGCGGGCGCTGAAATAGCCGCGCATCAACAGGGGCTCGCGGAGCTGGGCCAGGTAGTTTCGGGTGGCCTCGGAGATGGAATAGATCCGCCCCTGGGTAATGTCCGCGCGCGCCCAGCCGATCTGGTGCAGCCACAGGTTGGCGGCCAGGAAGTTGGCCGCGAGCAGCCCGGTGACCAGGACCCAGCGCCGGTGGCGAGCGGGGTTCTCGGTGTCCTCGGACCAACGCAGACGCTCCAGCGCGTAGACATTGAGGGCCAGGAACAGGCCGACGATGCTCAGATAGAAGTAGAGATCACGCAGATCGATGACGCCCCGGGTGATGGATTCGAAGCGTGAGCCGCTGCCCAGCAGCTCCAGGACCTCGCCGCCGCGGTGCCCCAGCAGGCTTGTCAGGGCCTCCGAGCCCAGGAGGAAGAACAGCCCGCACAGCAGGGTACTTCCGATGAGACTGACGATGGGGTTATCCGTACGGGCGGAGACGAAGAGGCCGATGGCGATGTAGGCCGCCGCCAGCAGCAGGGTGGCGAGATAGGCCCCGAGCACGGGTCCCCAGTCCAGGGGGCCCAGGAGGGAGACAGTGATCGGCAAAGGCAGGGTGAGCGCCAGGGCCACCGCCACTAGGGCGATGGTCGCCAGGAATTTGCCCAGTGCCAGGAGGAGGGGCGAGACCGGTAGGGTGAGCAGGGTCTCCAGGGTGCCGGCACGGCGTTCCTCGCTCCACAGGCGCATGGTCAGCGCCGCGACCAGAAAGATCAGCAGCACCGGCATCCACTCGAACAGGGAGCGGGTGTCCGCCAGGTTGCGGGCGAAGAAGGCCTCCACCCAAAAGAAGACAAACAGATTTACCGCCAGGAAGGCGCCCAGAAAGAGATAGGCAACCGGCGAGGCGAAGAAACCTTCCAGCTCCTTGCGGGCGATCCGTATTACCTCATGCATGGGGCACCTCCCGCTGCTGGCTGACCGCGCCGAACAGGGTCTCCAGGTCCCGGATCTCCGGTTGCAGGCCGTACAGGTCCCAACCGGCCGTACCCACCGCGCGGGCGACCAGAGGCGCTGTACCCGTTGGGTCGGCGGTATCCAGGGCATAGCGGTAGCGGCCATCCAGGGTTTCTACATGCTCTACGGAGGTCACTGGGTCCAGCTCCATCAGCATCGGTACCACTTGCGCGGGTGCCTGTTTCAGGGAGACGAGCAGGCGGTTCGGGTTGCTCAGAGCGGCGAGGTCCGAGTCCAGGGCCAGGCGTCCGGTGCGCATGATGAGTACCCGGTCGCAGACCGCCTCCACCTCCTGGAGGAGGTGGGTCGACAGGATCAGAGTCGCGCGCTCGGCCAGCTCTCGGATCAGGGTCCGCATGTGCTGGATCTGGGACGGATCGAGCCCGTTGGTAGGCTCGTCCAGGATCAGAACGGTCGGCCGATGCAGGATGGCCTGGGCCACCCCGACGCGCTGGCGGTAGCCGCGGGAGAGGGTGGTGATGACCTGGTCTGCCTTGGGCGCCAGATCCGTGCGCTCGATGGCCTCGCGGATCGCGGCGGGGCGCTCGGATTCCGGCACCCCGTGGAGAGTTGCCTGGTAATCCAGGTAGTCGATCACCGTCATTTCCGGATACAGGGGGCAGTTCTCCGGGAGATAACCGATGCGCTTCTGTACCTCGCGTCGTTGCTCGCCTATATCGAAACCCTCGATACGGATGTCGCCGGCATCCGGCTCCAGGTAGCCGGTGAGTATCTTCATAACAGTAGTCTTGCCGGCCCCGTTGTGGCCCAACAGACCCACGACCTCGGAGCGGCCGATGTCGAACGAGACATCGTCCACCGCCTTCAGATCGCCATAACTGCGGGTAAGTCGTCGCACCTCGATCATGCACAAACCCCTTGCCGTTCTCTCCGTTGCTGGTCGGAGGTGGGAAAAACCTTAGGAAAGACCGCCGATTTGCGGTGGAGTTCCCAAGATGGGGATTTTACCAAAGACCGCCTTTCAAAATGGGAACCGCAGAGGCGCAGCGGCTTCTTCAACCCATTCCCCTTCCCCTAACCCTTCCGATGGGTTGTTTTGGAAATGGCTCGAACAAGTCGAGCAACACGAATCGGAGCCTTCCTGCCGCCAGCCTTTCGCCGTCCCGGCGGGTTTTTCGCTCGCGCTCGCCCTGTTCGCCCAACCCATAGGAGACAGTAGGGGCGAAAAAATTTTCGCCCCTACAAATTTCGCTCAGGCCAGCGCGGCTGCTAGGGGGGCGTTCTCAATTAAGCCGGGTCATCGCAAAAACCAAGAAGGTAGCGCAGGCGTCTCGCCTGCACCCGCCGGCGAAACGTCCGCGTTTCGGCAGGCGGGACGCCTGCTCTACCTGGATTTGGCTTAATTGAGAACGCCCCCTAGTGCAACAGTACCTAAGTACCGATAACATCGGCTCAGTTATGCCCACGACGAGCCAGAGGGCTACGCGGCAGGCGAGAACTATTTCCCGGACGGTCTGTCTCGCCCCATCCATATACTATACTCCCGTAGACTGCAGGTTGGAGATCCGCATCCACGAAAAGCTCGCACGCCTGCGGGAGCTGGATCGGGCTGCGGGTGGACAGGAACCGGCACCCACGGATCGGGAGATCCGGAGGGATTGAGCTGGTCATCAGCTATACCTGGCGTGAGCGATCCGCAGCAACAGGACCTGATCCGATATACTCTACTCATCTGCTTGATTTGCGCTATGAGACGTTCCTGTATTCCCACCAGAGTGTAGCCGTACCTTGGCTCTGCGGCCTGATTTTCCTGTCCGATCGCCAGCTATTCCATACTGACATCGAGGACCCGGGCTAAAGCGGCTAGATGCTCAGGTTTTGCCCCTTTGCCCTCACCGGACTCGATCCGATTGATCAAGCTTAGATTCGCACCAATTCGTCGAGCGAGCTCGGCTTGCGATAAATCGGCCCGCCGTCGAGCTACGGTAAGGGGTTGTCCAAAAGTGCGCATATGCGAAAATTTAATTGACCCTCCTATGCATATGTGCTATTCCTCATTGCAAATTCACTAGTGGCGTCCGAGGAAACTGGTTCTTCCATTTTGCAACCACTTGATAAGATAAAACAAAGCTGCCGATTTTAGGATGTCATCGACTTGAATCGATTTGTAGGTTTTGAAAAGATCCCGCTCCAAGAATCATGGAGATACCTCCAAAAGCGCCCCAATTGACGCAGGTCTCGATACAATCCTACAGATTTTGAGCCCGACTATGTGCGAAAAAATATTGCTGAATCAGATGGCTATCGCTGTGGACTACGATCTAAACAATCTCGAAACAAATAACCATCTGAATTTATTCAATTAATATCCCCGACATTAGTGACCCTGACAAGATCTACCGAGAAGACATCCTCGACCATGGCTACCGGCTGGCACGCAGCAATGGCGGTCAAGCCGGTGTGGATGGGGAGAGCTTCGCACAGATTGGGGAATACGGAGCCAGAACGGTGGCTGGGTGAACTGGCGCAAGACCTGAAGGAGAAGTGCTACCGGGCGAGTCCGGTGCGCCATGTCCATAGGCTGCTCACGACAGGTTGCACAGACGTCGTTGATGCCGATTTGACCAGGTACGTCGACACCATTCCCCGTGCCGAGCTGATGCAGGGCGTGGCGCGGCGGGTCGGTGACCGCCATGTGCTGGCTCTGATCGAGCAATGGCTGGTGGTGCCAGTCGAAGAGGAAACGGATCGTGGGCACCGGAAGCGAACCACGCCGGCGAAAGATACCAAGCGTGGCATCTATCTGCTGCCGCTTTGTATTGGGGTGGAAGACACGGGGACGGGAGAAGCGTTTGGGTGCCCGGATCGTCAACGACGCCGACGATTTCGTCATCTGCTGCCGCGGAACGGGCGAGCAAGCCATGGTGGCAATGCGGGGGATGACGGGGCGGCTCCTCAAGCGGCGGTCAACGAAGAAAAGACCCGGTGTTGCCGAGTCCCACAGGAACACTTCGATTCTCGGCTATACCTTCGGGCGATGCGATTCGGCGAGGACGGGACGGGCCTACATCGGCACGCGACCCGCGCAGAAAAGCATCCGAAAGGTCTGCCTCACGGTCAGCGAGGAGACCAGCCGCCTCTGGCTGCTGAACACCGCCGAGGACCGCGTAGCCGCCCTGAACCGCGTACTAGTCGAATGGGCGAACGACTTCCCCCTCGGCCCCGGTCAGCAACGCCTACCGTACGGTGGACCGCCACGCGACCGGGCGGCTGCGCCGGTGGCTAGGCAGAGGCAGGAAGCACCAACACCCGGGGTCGGGGCACCACACGCTACCCCGACGAGCACCTCCATGCGGTATCGGGGTTGCAACGGCTATCGGCAGTGCGTGCCAGTGCGTGCGTAACCCTCTGTAGGCGAAGGCATGACACCTCGTCCGAGCGCCGGATGCGGGAAATCCGCACGTCCGGTGCGGTGAGCGGCGACTGGAAACAGGGCGATGGGTTGGATTGAGGCACCAGCACCGGGCGAAAGCCGCCGGCAACAGCAACTCCCCAATACCTGAGGGTACCGCACCAGTCGCCGACTCTACCAGATTTCCACAGATTATTTCGTTCTTAATCTGCGCAATCTGTGGATAAAGAAAGTCCGGTCCTCCAAACCGCGCCAAATCATTCAGGATTGCTTTTAACCAGACAGCCACTGAATACAATGGCTGAACCAATCCGAACCCCAATTCTGATCGTAGGCGGTAGTCCCGTGGGGATGGTGCTGGCTATTGATCTGGCCTGGCGCGGGGTTCGGTCCGTTCTGGTGAACCGGGAGCCGGATACCCCCTCCCATCCCAGGGGCAACAGCAATGGCTGTTGCACCATGGAGCATTACCGGCGCCTGGGGATCGCGGACGCGGTACGCTAACATTCCCGAACCCATGCACCGCGCCAATCAGGTCTATGTAGAGGCATTCCTAAAACGGCACACCGAAACCCTTGCCCCCGTGCGATGTCCGCTTCGGCTGGACCCTGCTGCCGTTCATGAGCAGACAGATGCTCCTCCGCCCATGTGCGGGTATCCGGATTGCAGCAGGCCATGCCCTGCAAGCCCGCCTGGCAGCACTAGATCCTGAACGCCGAGGCGCGGGCGGTCGTGTTTACCCTGAACGGCAGGGGTGACTATCTGATCCTGTTCAAACCCCATGAGGGACAGACCCCGAAAACGACGGATATGGCAGGATTCATAGACCTGTTTGCCGGCGGGAGCCTGGAGACGGAGGCCGTTTCCGTCAAGTCCTGGACCGCGGGTTTTGCCTTGGTGGCGGAAAGCTTCCGGCAGGGTTCGGGTATTTCTGGCCGGAGATGCCGTGCACCTCTTTACGCCGACCGGTGGTCTCGGCATAAACACAGGTATGGATGACACGGCCAATCTGGCCTGGAAGCTGGCGGCGGTACTCCAAGGCTGGGGTGGTCCCTCTCTGCCGGATACCTATGAGGCGGAGCGCAAACCCGTTGCCATCTGCAATACCAATATCGCCAAGGGCTATTCCCAATCCCTGGGCCGCATGATCATCCTGGATGGGATCGAAGACGATGGCAAGGCGGGAGACCGGCAACGAGCATTATTCTCCGCCCAACTATTGGGTACCCAGACCTACAGGGCTACCCTCGGATGTTTCCGAGATACCCTGATAAGGATTTTTGCAAGAACGCGGAGTCTATAACAAGTTCCAACAAATACCAAAGGCCACTTCCATGAGCAAAGATCTTCCCAAAGGGGTCATGCTGAATGCCTATCCCGACAGCATCAGCGGAACTTTATCCGATATAGTGAGTATGTTGGAAAGGCCGGAATTCGAAGGCGTTTTCTCCCTCTTCTATATTCTACCTACCTTCTTCAACAGCGACCTGGATCGCGGATTCTCCATTATCGATTACAACCTCAATCCTGAGCTTGTCTCCCGGAAGGATCTGGATGCTCTCGCCAAGCTCAATATCAAGTTGAAGTTTGATCTGATTCTGAACCACCTTTCCGTCGGCTCTCTCCAGTTCCAGGACATGCTGAACTATGGAGAAAAATCGAAACATAAAGACTTTTTTATCGATTGGAACGAGTTTTGGCGCACCCACGGCGAGATGGGCGCCGAAGGTTACGTCATACCCAGAGAAGACTGTTTGCAGATGCTCTTTATGCGCAAGCCAGGCCTTCCGATTCTGAAAGTGCGGTTTCCGGATGGCACGGACAGGCCCTACTGGAATACCTTCTATCAGGAAGTGAAACATCAGCGAATTTCCCCTCAGGATCTAGCGGGTATTGAAGGGATCGGACCGGATCAGGCAGAGGAAATTGCCGCCACCGTCAACGCCGCAATCGATGCGAGAAGGGCACCTGCCGCAGTCGATCTGGGCAGGTTTTCCGGTTACAGGGAAGCCGTCGTTGCAGTCGTCGAGAGAAAACGCAGCTACCTGGGACAAATGGATCTCAATGCCCGATCGGCAGGCGTCTGGGATTTTTACGACGAAACCTTGAAAAAGCTGCGCGACTATGGCGCGACTTTAGTCCGGCTGGATGCGTTCGCCTATCTGCACAAGCAACCCGGCATGGTCAATTTCTTCAACAAGCCGGGCACTTGGGAGTACCTGGAACGACTGAAGCGGATGGCGGACAAGTACGGCCTGATCCTGCTGCCGGAAATCCATTCGGAATACGGCTATGGGTTGCATGAAGAGGTGGCGAATGAAGGATTCCCCATCTATGACTTCTTCTTTCCGGGTCTGGTCATCGATGCGCTGGACCGTGGTAAAAATGAGCATCTGCTGAAATGGATCGATGAGCTGACGACAAAAGGCATCAAAACCGTCAACATGCTCGGATGCCACGACGGCATCCCGGTGCTCGACCTGAAAGGGAAAGACATTGTCGGCTTCTCGAACGAAGGACTCTTATCGAACGAAGAGATCGACGCCGTGATCGAAAGGATACTCGACCGGGGCGGTCGAGTGAAAAATCTCTACGGCGCGGATGGGAAGAAGATCTCCTATTATCAGGTCAATGCCACATTCTTCAGTGCCTTGGGCGAAGACGAGCAGAAGCTGCGCCTTGCGCGGGCGATTCAACTCTTCATGCCGGGCATTCCGCAGGTCTGGTATCTTGATCTGTTCGCGGGCAGAAACGACTATGCAGCAGCCGATAAGGGCGTTACCGGGGGCCACAAGGAAATCAACCGCACCGCCCTCACCATGAACGACATTGAGCAGGGGCTCAGTAAGCCCATTGTGCAGGACCAATTGCAACTCATAAGGTTGCGTAACACCTCCCCTGCATTCGACGGCAAATTGGAGGTCATTGCTACGGATGCGCATCGCCTGCACCTGAAATGGGAAAACAGCGGGAGCACGGCAATACTGAAAGCCGATCTACGCGACCACAGCTTCAGTGTTTTCCATAAGGACGCCGCTGGTGAAGAAAGCGTGCTCTCGTACCCGTAATTACCCACCCCCGCTTCGTCATCCCGGTAGAGATTGCCGGAATCCGGATACCAGGGATGGCAAAATCGACGCGAATGCTTCGTGGGCACAAAATCCGATTCGCGCAGATTCGTGTATTTCGTAGTTTTCCCTTACCAAATCGGTTGTGGAAATCTGCGGACAAAGAACGTCATTGCTCGTGGGCGAAATCGAGCATGCGCCGGATTGGCCGCAGCGCGCGCTCGCGGAGTTCGGGGTCGATGTGGATCTCCTGATCACCCGCGCGCAGGACCTGCTCCAGGTTCTGGAGAGCGTTCATGGCCATCCAGGGGCAGTGGGCGCAGCTCTCGCAGGTGGCACCTACCCCGGCGGTGGGGGCGGCGATCAGCTTCTTCTCCGGTGCTAGTTGGTGCATCTTCCAGAAAATTCCTTCGTCGGTGGCGACGATGAACGATGGGTTCGGCAGCCGGGTTGCCGCGTCGATGAGCTGGGTGGTGGAACCGACCACATCGGCCTGGTCGACCATGTCCGCTGGGGCCTCGGGGTGGGCCAGGACGGCGGCCTCCGGATGCAGTCGCCGTACCCGGTCCAGGACGAAGCCCTTGAATTCCTCGTGGACGATACAGGACCCCTGCCACAGCAGGATGTCGGCACCGGTCATCCGCTGCACATAGTGTCCCAGATGTTTGTCCGGCGCCCAGAGTAGCTTTTTCCCCTGCCGGTGCAGATGTCTGGTCACGGGCAGGGCGATGCTGGAAGTCACCATCCAGTCCGCGCGCGCCTTTACCTGGGCGCTGGTGTTGGCGTAGACAACGACCGTGCGGTCTGGATGGCGATCACAGAAACCGGCAAAGGTATCTGCGGGGCAACCCTCGTCCAGGGAGCAGGTGGCCGCCAGATCGGGCATAAGTACCCGCTTCTCCGGGTTGATGATCTTGGCTGTCTCGCCCATGAAACGGACGCCGCACACCACTAGGGTACTGGCCGCGCTCTCGCTGCCGAAACGGGCCATCTCCAGGGAATCGGCAACACAGCCGCCGGTCTCCTCCGCCAGCTCCTGCAGGTCGGCGTCGGTATAGTAATGGGCCACTAGGACCGCGTCCTGTTCGGCCAGCAGGCGAGCGATCCGCTTTTTGTACATGTCCTTCTGGGTGTCGGACAGCACCGGCCACTGCGGGGGTTTGGGGGCTTGAATGTGATATTCGGTTCCGGGTTCATCCAGGTGACCGGTTAGGGGTGCTGGGGAAGTGATGGGCATCGTCGTCTAAGGTGTTGTCTTTATACCTGTTATAGGGGGATCACGAAGGCGAAGGGTATTTGTCGTGCCCAAGCATGAGATGTGTGAAGGATGATAGCAGACTCGATTGCAAGGCTAATTCGTTTCCTGCTTGCGTAGTGCTGCGTAGTGGAAATCCGGAGGCCATTCCTTACGGCCAGACAGTCATTAGTCAAATATTTTCAATGGCCGTTCCCGCGGCATCCAGAACGTCTTGGTCCGGGTCATTCATTATCAGATTCTCGATTTCACGGCGTACGATCTTTGTCATTTCAAGCTCATCGATTTCGTCGATCACCGATTCCTTCACGATGTAATGGGGATCCGCCAAAGCGGCTTTCAGGGTTGTCATCGCCCCAGCACCGTCGATTTTAGCCAGATAGCGCAAGGCACTCCCCCGCTACACCAATGCCATTAAGTTAACACGTAATCTGCTGTATTTGCTATACTATTTTCCTTCCAGCCTTCTGGCTGTTTGCTTACACCACCAGGAACAACGTCGCTTCTGTGCCCGGATGCCGTTGGCTTTCTCCCGCGAGGTCAGCGCCTTTGTGGCCAGCGGCAAAACAGTGAGGCGGTGCTGTTCACACCAGGTCCCCACGCACACCAGGTCCCCACGCACACCAGCACTGTCAGACGTATGGATTGGCGACCGATCCCATCCCGCTACGCTTGATCCGCGTGAAGCTCAAAAACGGCGAAATCGAGTTGTTCGTCTCCAATCCCTCACGGTAACTGCTCACCGCGTTAATACTCGCGGTGGCGACAAGCGTCGAAGCGACCGGACCGCTCTTACCCGCGAAAGATCAAGCCCGCCAAGCGCCACCCCTTCCATCCCAACTACAAGCGCTGCCGATGAGCCTTAACTTAAGGGCATTGGGCTGCAACCATGTCGTCGGTTATTCCGAGCTTGATGCAGACGCGCAAGATGCGAATATGGATTTTGACGCCGAGAATGGATTTGATCTCTGCGATCTTTTTATCGACGTGTTTTTTCCCGACTGGTAGTATCTCGGCAATCTCGGTGGGAGAAAATCCTTCCAACAACAACCTGAGTACATCTCCTCTACGCCCTTTAAGCAACTGAGTACGGATCGACTCGCCTGAGCCGACGTTCAGTAAGTCGATCGCAGCTTGGAGACGAGGCACGACGTACCGGCTGCCCCGCCTGACCCGTGCGATGGCCTGACAAATCTGTTCCGGCGCTACATCCTTGTCGAGGAATCCATCGGCCCCCGAGTCGAGAAGACTTTTCACTACTAATGCCGCACTTGATTTACCGCTCAGCAATACGATAGCGGTATTCGGACTTCGCCGCTTGATCGCCTCCAGCGAGGGAGCATCATGGGGCTTGGCTAGATCCCCGCTGTTGGTGGGCATCCGACATCCCACAGCAAAACGTCCGGGGTGGTCCTGCCCATCGTCCCGAACAGCTGGGAGCGATCGAGACAGATTTGAACCACCTCGATCCCACCGGATGGGGCGGTGTGCAGGAGGTCGGAAAGGGCCTCGGCGAGCAGTGCTTCATCTTCGGCAATGACCAGCTTGGTCTTGCTGTAGGTCGGTGGAGTACCACCGTTACCCTGTTTGGTTACCATAACAAACTCCAGGATTCCACCCGCTTCTATTGTAAGCGTCTATCAGTTGTTATGGGAAATAGGGGACGTACCACAAAATCCCTCACCACTGGTGCTCGTTGAAGGCCTGTTTCAAGAAATTCCGGTGACGGCATATAACCCCCTATCATGTAAGCCCCTGGTAGATCATTTCGAGCGTAGCGAGAAATCCTTGTCCTGACGGAGGAGGGATCTTGTGTGCTGGAAGCCTTTGCCGAGCCGAAGATCCCTCGCTACGCTCGGGGTGACAGGGATGGTTTTAACAGCGAATTTTGATGAAACGGGGCACTAGTCAAGTCTCGCCGGTGAACTTACGGGTAATCCGGTGATAGCGCAGATGTGCGCGTTTGTCGATCAGTCGCTCGCCACTGCCGGGGAGCCGTGCATCCGGCGCTAGATCAAGGAGCGGAATCAGCATGAAGTCACGCTCCAACAGACCAGGATGTGGAATCGTCAGCTCCAGTGTTTCCGACCGGGTGTCACTGGCGAGCAGGATGTCGATATCGATAGTACGGGGACCATTGCGCAGCGTACGGACGCGACCGAGCCGATGTTCGATGGACTGGGTGGTTTGCAGGAGCTGCAGCGGCGGTAGGCTGGTCGCGACGGCACAAACGAGATTGAGAAAATTCGCCTGGGCGACGACGCCCCAGGGGCGAGTCTCGTACCAGGGCGATTCGCCCAGGAGCCGGATGGCATCCTGGGCATCGAGTGCCTCCAGGGCGGCACCCAAATGATACTGTGGTCGGATGTTGGAGCCCAGGGAAAGGTAGGCTGTCATCATGGGATCAAGCGGCCGGCGGCCGCTGCACGCCCGCGGACATCAGGCGTGCCGCGATATGGGGTTCGTGAATCCGGATGTAGTCAGCCCCGAGCCGTAGCAGCAGCGTGGCGTAGAGAATGTAGCTCGACAGGCACTCCTTACCTGAGCAATGGAGGAGAACCGGCAGCCCCCGCTCCTGCAAACGGGGTATCAGCTCCATGGCTTGAAGCCGGTAGACGACCTTCTCGTAGTCATCGACATCCGCATGGAAGATTCCTGTGTTCGGATCGGCGATCAAGGAGGTGCAACCGGCTCGGTGGGCCCGGAGCTGTTGGGTATCGAAGTAGGCTAGGATATCTTCGGTGCTGCAATGGCGTTTCGCGGTTTCGCGCATGGCGTAGGCGTTCGCGTAGGACAGATAGGTGAGGATCAGCGAGGCATCGGCGGTGGCTACGGCCTGGTAGAGGTCATCGGTCGGCTCAGTGGAGGTAAAATTAATCAGGTCGGCCCCCGCGTCGAGGGCCATACAAGCCGTGGCCGGACTCCAAGTATCGACCGCCACCAGGCATCCCGACTGCTTCACATTCCGCAGCACGGGCAGCAATCTGCGTTGCTCCTCGGCATCGTCGACGCGGGGTGCGGATAGATTGGTGGAGCGCGCGCCGAGTTCGATGATATCCGCGCCTTGGTCGATCAAGACCCCCACGCGCGCCTCGACTTCATCCCACCCGGTCGGAACCGGCTCAGGAGTACCTGACTCCGGTGAGAGATTCAGGACCCCGACCAGCCGCGGGCACGTGTCTTGCGAGGGCGATGTGGCGGCTTTCGTTAAATACTTGTTTTTCCTTTTCATAACATAAGCTTAGCATGCAGTTGCAGATGCTGAGGCCAGCCCCAGGGCAAGCGCGTATAAATTTTTGGTCTAGATAACTTTAGAGTTGGTCTCTTTCAGAAGAGTAAGTATTCTCTCAGAGAGATCTTCCTCCCTCTCGGTGCCTTAGCATACCCTGAAAATTCTAAAGTTATCCAGATCCTCGACATTTTTCCTTAGAGGCTGTCTAAAAAGACATAAGTTACTAGAAAATCACCCAACGGTCATTTTATAGGAGTCTGGTTATTAAAGATCTGTCGGAAAAGCAAGCGACTTGATGCGAAATAAACCTGAACCATCCGGTAAGGGGAAAAGTCTGTTGGCAGGTAGCGCCATGGACAACCGGTTTTATTCAGATAAAAAATAGCATTCAGGATTTCGCGAGGATCGGTCGTTCGTGGGCGTCCAGTGGTATAAGTTGGTTTTTAGACGGCCTCTTAACCATACTATCAATTAAGGCCAAGGGGGGGCTGACCTGGTTGAGAGGCATGATTATGCGTCGTCAAATCCAAATGCTGAACGACATTCTTGCCCTCGATCTTGACATTCATCGGCCAGGAGTTGAAATAGACCTTACCCCGATTGAAGCCGGTAATCACGCCTTTTTTTGCCGCATTCCCCGCTTCGTCACCGGTCGATTGTTTGAAATAGGATTTGTCCCTGAGCATCACCTCCTTGCCGGAGATCTTGACGGTCTTGCTCCCCTTGGTCGTGTCTTTGGCATAGCCGGTATTAGAATAAGATACCGGCACCCCAGGCGGCGTTGCCGGGTTCTCCGGCGGCGTCATGCAGACATCGGGAAAGGCGCCGACGGATTTCCCTTTCGCTTTTTTACAGGCGGTCTCCCGCCCGCTGGCAAAGACCCTATTCGCCATCAGCTTACCTCACACCCCAGGAAGATCAATCTCGCTCCGCGAGTTCCGTCTGCAATTTCACGCGCTCCCCCGCGCTCGTGACCCGTTCGCCGACTGTGCTCACGCCCAACAAAGGTACTTGATCGGGCTGTGGTCATGCTACATTTAATGTGAATACGTTCACGGATAATGAAAAGAGGACGACCAGGGAGGAGGCGGTTCGGATTTTCGGAGGTAAAATGGACAGAGTAGAGCCTGCCCGACGCGATGATTTCAAAATTCGACTTTGTATATGAAGCAACAGGTCGAAGAACTCTTCACTGCCGCCTTAGCGCGGCTCGCCACCGGCGGCCTCCTCCCGGAGAGCGGACTCCCGGTCGTCCAGGTGGAACGCACCCGCGACCCGCGCCATGGTGATTTCTCCTCCAATGCGGCGTTGGTCCTGGCCAAGCTGGCCCGCATTAAACCTCGCGACCTGGCCGCGCGCCTGGTCGATGCGTTGCCCCCGTCTCCGTTGCTCGAGCGGGTGGAGATTGCCGGTCCCGGTTTTATCAATGTCTTTCTCGCCCCGGCCGCTTACTGGGCCCTGGTGCCCCAAATCCTGGTGGCCGGCCCGGCCTACGGGCGCAGGGAGATCGGCGCCGGCAGGCGGGTCCAGGTGGAATTCGTCTCCGCCAACCCCACCGGTCCCCTGCACGTGGGTCATGGTCGCGGCGCCGCCTATGGCGCGGTAGTAGCGAATCTGCTGGCGGCCCTGGGCTTCGAGGTCCACCGCGAGTATTACGTCAACGACGCCGGCCGGCAGATGGATATCCTGGCCACCTCCGTGTGGCTGCGTTATCTGGAGCTGTGCGGGGAAGAGTTCGCCTTCCCGAGCAACTGCTACCAGGGCGACTATGTGTGGGACATCGCCGCCACTCTGCATCAGGAGCATGGGGACGACTACCGCTATTCCGGCGATGAGGTCTTCGCCGGCCTGCCCCCGGACGAGCCGGAGGGGGGCGACAAGGAACTCCACATCGATGCCCTGATCGAGCGCACCCGACGCTTATTGGGAGCCGATCGCTACCGACTGGTGTTCGAGCTGGGACTCAAGCATATCCTGGACGATATCCGGGATGACCTATCCCGGTTCGGGGTGGACTATGATGAATGGTTCTCCGAGCGTTCCCTGACGGAGCGCGGCACTATCGACCGGGCCATCAAGCGCCTGCGCGTGGCCGGGCAGCTCTACGAACGGGAGGGCGCGCTCTGGTTCCGCTCCGGCAACTCCGGGGACGAGAAGGACCGGGTGGTGGTGCGCGACAATGGCCAGACCACCTATTTCGCGTCGGACATCGCCTATCACATGGACAAACTGGCGCGTGGCTTCGAGCAGGTGATCAACATCTGGGGGGCGGACCATCACGGCTATGTGCCGCGGGTCAAGGCGGCCCTGGCGGCCCTGGGAGAAGACCCTGGCAAGCTGGAGGTACTGCTGGTACAGTTCGCCATTCTCTATCGCGGCGGCGAGCGGATGCAGATGTCCACCCGTTCTGGGGAGTTCGTTACCCTGCGCCGGTTGCGCAAGGAGGTCGGCAAGGATGCGGCCCGTTTCTTTTATATTATGCGCCGTTGCGAGCAACACCTGGATTTCGACCTGGATCTCGCCAAGTCCCAATCTGCGGACAACCCGGTCTACTATGTCCAGTACGCCCATGCCCGGATCTGCAGCGTATTGCGCCAGGCGGCAGAACGGGGCTCGACAATCGATCCGACTCCTGGCGAGACCAACCTGGAGCTGCTCACGGTGGCCCATGAGCAAGACCTGCTCAAGATCCTGTCGCGTTATCCGGAGGTGATCGAGGCAGCGGCGCTCGCCCGCGAGCCCCACCAGCTCGCTCATTACCTGCGGGAGCTGGCCAACGACTTCCACACCTACTACAACGCCCACCAGTTTCTGGTGACAGAGCGTGGCCTGCGCGACGCCCGGATCAAGCTGATCCTGGCTGTGCGGCAGGTACTGCGCAACGGGTTCGATCTGATCGGGGTGTCGGCCCCGGAGAGCATGTGACATGGCTACCAAGGAATACAAGACAATAGAGAGACCTCGCCCCCGCCACGCTCGTTGCGGGGGCTCCGGCTTCTTCTGGTTCGTCACCGGCGCGGTCGTCGGCGCCTTTGGGGTCGGTCTGGCCTGGACGCTGCACGACCGAACGCCTCCCCCGGCCGCCTCGAGCCCCCGGACCCAAGCGAAGCCGGCCATCAAACCACACTTCACTTTCCATCAGCTCCTCCCGAAAATGGAAGTGCTGGTTCCCGACGAGGAGCTGAATGCCACTGCTCCGTCCCTACCACCCAAGTCTTGGAAGACGGCCAAAGCAGGGCAACCGGCCAGGTTTGCCGGAGACGGCGCCTCCTATTTGCTGCAGATCGCCTCGTTACGCAAGGCGTCCGATGCGGAGCGGCTCAAGGCCAGGCTTGCGCTGCTTGGCATCCGGGCCAACATCCAGCGGGTGACGGTAAACGGCAAGGGCTACCACCGGGTCCGCACGGGTCCTTACCAGGGCAGGCAGGAAGTGAACAAGACCCGTGCCCTGTTGAGTAGCAACGGCATGGATAGCATGGCCGTTAAGCTGAAATGACGGCAGGGAGAAATGAGGCTCATGCTTGCACTATGGGTTGCGGGTAGGGGGTTACTCTAACCGGGTCATGATGGAATAGGTCGATGCCATTAAGTTAAGCGTTATTGGTCGGCAGAAAAAGGAAAAACTACGTATCAGGTCCCTGATAATTGCGTGAATTCTTCTTGATATGCCTGTAAGCAGTACCGTAGAGCTGGTCCAAGTCGACAATGCCCGGGAAGGACAGCGCATCGATAATTTCCTGATGACCTGCGTCAAAGGCGTGCCGCGTAGTCACTGGTATCGGGTTCTGCGGCGCGGTGAGGTGCGGGTCAACAAGGGCCGGGTAAAGCCGAGCTACCGCCTGCGAAGCGGTGACCAGGTGCGGATTCCTCCCCTGCGTTACGCACTGCCGGACGCCCCCGCATCCCCGGCGCGGGATCGACTGAGGTATCTGCTGTCGGCGGTGCTCTACGAGGACGAGCGTCTCATCGTGTTGAACAAGCCGTCGGGGATGGCGGTACACGGAGGGAGTGGCCTGTGCTGGGGCCTGATCGAGGCGATGCGGACTCTGCGTCCTGAGCTCCCCGAGATTGAGCTCGTGCACCGCCTCGACCGCGAGACTTCGGGCTGTCTCTTACTCAGTAAGCGCCGCAGTACCCTGCGTGAGCTGCACTACCTGATCCATGCTCAGGCTGTGACCAAGCGCTATTTGGCCCTGCTCGCCGGAGTTCCGGAAGAGCGGGAGCTGGAAGTGGCTGCACCCGTGCGTAAGAATATTCTGCGCAGCGGTGAACGGGTAGTGCGCGTCGACCCGCGAACGGGCAAGCCGGCACGCACCCGGTTTCGGTCCCTGCGTCGGCTGGGAGAGGTTACTCTGGCCGAGGTGGAACCCCTTACCGGGCGTACTCACCAGATTCGCGTGCATGCCGCCCACCTGGGGGTACCAGTGGCCGGTGACGAGAAATACGGCGATGCCGAGATGAACCGCCGCCTGCGCGGCATCGGGCTCAAGCGATTGTTTTTACACGCCTCCGGTCTGGTCCTGCAACCGAGTTACCGGGATCGGCCACTGCATATCGAGGCCCCCCTACCACCGGCGCTCGAGGCCGTGATCGATACCCTCGTACACCTGCGCTCGATTACCCGATAACATTGATCCGGCAGGATCCCCACGGGGGATTTAGCCGCGAATCAACGCACATGAACCCGAGAGCCGTCGATAATGGCGAACCGATTTCGATCAATTTGCATTGATTCGTAGTTTCCTTTTCCGCATCGGCTGTCGGACGAGGGTGCGTTCAGGCTTGTTTGTACACCTCGACTCCGGGGCATGCGCCTGACCCAACCTCTAACTTAGGCAGCACTTGTAGTTGGGATGGAAGGGGTGGAGCTTGGCGGGCTTGATTTTTCGCGGGTAAGAGCGGTCCGGTCGGACGGCTTCGACTCTTGTCGCCACCGCGAGTATTAATGCGGTGAGCAGTTGCCGTGAGGAATTGGAGACGAGCAACTGAACCAGATTATCCTTCCTCTTGGAGAGCGCCTGGGCGAAATTCACCCGGTAGGTGTGCTGACAGTCGCGGCAGAGGCGATCGGCGATGGCTTGAGCGACCCAGGAAAGGACTGCCGTGAGGTTGAGCACGAAGAGCTTGGCGTAGAAATCCTGCTTCACGGCGTGGGCGCTGAGGCCGGAGAAGTTCTCGATTTCGAGGCGGC
>Ga0209782_1000138_pt1 | contig 28674 bp, 16 predicted proteins | sample WorMetmaBAHAMAS1_FD_187390 | JGI IMG/M metagenome (GOLD analysis project Ga0209782, IMG submission 187390) | Marine gutless worms symbiont microbial communities from Max Planck institute for Marine Microbiology, Germany - Inanidrilus... | ecosystem: Host-associated > Annelida > Digestive system...
TCCCAACACTGAATATGACAGTGACCTAGTTACATAACTTAGCATAAATTGAGTGAGTAAGGGTAATCCTGGTGCACCAGACTGCACCATTTCTAGGAGTAATGCCCATAAATGTTTCTTTGGAGGGGCACAGCCCCTTTCCATGCCCTACCCCAGTGGGAGAAGGAACACCCCTTACCATACCATATCGCTTTTTTGGATTTTTTTTTATCCCACAGAATTGGGGATGCCAATGCAACTACTTGTGCGCACCAGTATTTTTGCAGTAATTCTACTGCCTGCACTAAATAATTATGCTGTTAATATCATATGCCTAGTCATGCATCGACGTCGACTGCACGCAAAGTCCAGAATTTCTTTGTGACTTTAATTTCTGGTGGCTTTTGCCTATTTTTTGCTTACCTAAACACAAAATGCAATGTTGCTACTTCCAGTTAAAATTCTGATGAACCATATTTAGCACCACCACATTTATTGCAAAGGCACTAAATCAGGTAATCCCACCATAACATGTCAGATCTCTAGTCTCTAACGCCAAGGTTTACAGTTGTTGCAAATATACTGGGTGCATTCGGTCTAGTCATAAGGCCTGCATGTTGTATTGCCGTTCATCTAATCCAGTATTTGGTCGTTTTGTTCAAACAAGAGAAGGGAAAGCGTGGTTGTTGTGAAGATGGCGTAAGTAAAACCGTTTAAGAAGAACTTGAGCATCTTCTCCCTGAAAAGTCGAATGCGCCAGCAGCTGCCATCAGCAAGCACATGCGTCCATCCCGTGAGGTTCTCCGGGTTCAGCCCAGTACCACAATTTCAGTTGTGACGTTCATCAGTGGCTTCAATCCTCTGACTGAAAAATTTTCAATTTCTAACACGGTTTTGGAGTTTGCAATCTACTACTCTTGAGAACAGTAGGTTTAGGTTTGTCCCGATACCTTAGGGTGCCGCTTGTGAGTGAAGGGAAGGGAGGGAATCATGAGGCGAGAGAGAAAAGGAGAAGGGGAAAGCACGGAGAGAACTTGCAACAGTTGGATGTTGGACACTGAGTGTTTGGGATGGATCAGTGCCAATGTCATCAAAAATGTGCTGGCAGTAAAACTGCTCCAATATAAGATCATCAACTAACAGAGCGTCGGTGCTGATTAACAAGGGTTGACCTATGTACAGGGTGGCCGACAAAAATTGGCACAATTTTCTTGTACGCTTTAACTTTATCAAATAGTAACTGATTTTCGAAATTGTTTTACTGTCAGAATCAGGAAAAAATTTGCAATAATACTAACCAGTATAGATCCAACCACATCTCAAGAGTGTTGCTACTCTACCTTGTGAAATGTCACTGGGTGGGGCAAAATGTTGCAGCGTTTCGTTGATCACACCATTGGTCATAAAACTGCAGGATGTGACAGTGACTTTAGACAATAACTGAGACACTAAACATGTTGTTTCCTGCTGTTAATTTCTTAAAATGTGTTGTTACAGAAGTCTTCTTGTTTTCGACTTGCTTTTAACACACTTGACATTTCATAAGATAGTGTAGTGACACACTTGAAGTGTTGTTGGATTTTTAGCGATGGTTTTATTACAAATGTTCTTCTCATCTGGACAGTAAAATAATTTCATAAATCGGTTAATATTTGATAAAGTTATGGCATGCAAAAAATTGTACCAAATTTTTGGGCAGCCCTGTATAATGGCCGTGAAATGGTTGTATGTAGAAACTGTAAACCTAGAAAGTGGGTTTTGGTCCTTTCAAATGAGTAGTATAATGTGTCCTTCGTTGCTTTTATTATCGAATTTAGTTCACCTACTTTTATGCATGTTCACACTGTGATACAAAAAGTAGTTATATTTTCAGTTAATCTGTATAGTTATAATAGTGTGATAATCATTGATAAACACTATTGCTTTGTATTTCCCATATTCCTTCTCACACTGTGGCATGGTTATGCCACTAATTGAACTTTGTTGAGAATCTAGTCAAAAATTGTGATTTTTAATTTGTGTTAAATCTGTTGTTACAGTGTTAGTGTTGCCTCAGCCTGCCTGCAAGTTACATTTTAACAACAAAAAGAATACTAGATTCTGGACGTTATCACATACAATACAAATTTTCTTATCCAACTTGTAAGTCTGAGTTTGATCTTCCTTAGCAGTTTACGTGATAGTTCTGGTTCCATTCATTTATGTTTGTTCTTTCTCATATTTAGTTTATACTACAGGGTGGGCCCAAAAATAAGCCTTTACATTTTACTTTATCACTAAATATTTTCTTGATTAAATATTTCTTGTAAGCAGATGCATGATAAAGTTCTAATTAAAAATTAAAAACCCAAGAAAAGAAAACCGATGGGTGGGTGCAAATATTTTCTGCAAAACAAATGATCAAAGTGTGAGCTTGAATATCTTTTTAGTAGCAGTCATGATCGTAAAATCGAGTGATTTTAGAGACAGTTATATTAAATGATCCAGCAGATAATAATGGCTTACCATGTTTCACTGGTTTACCATAGAATGTCTAGTATTATAACAGTACAAACAATTTCATTACATACCCCTGTTCAAGAATACATAAAATGCAAGCTTTTCTCACAGGTTTAGTGTTATTAATTAGAGTAAAACAGATATTAATTTACTTTTTGGGCCCACTCTCTAGTATTACCTAAACTGTACATATATTGTAGACTAGCTCACGTAGTATTAACAGGTTGGTGCAGTAAATATGTACAATCATTACTTTTTGCTTTTAAGTGGTCAGCAATAAAGTACAGACTGCAGCATTTGTTCAAGCAGCCAGTGCTCCGTGTCTTAAAAAAGTAACCAATATGCTATAAACATTTGTAAGTCTATTATAGTGAAATATAGCATATATTTATCTCGTACAGTTGTATAAGATACTGAATATTGCAATGCTGTTACTTTTGAGACATGGTGTATGCTGGCAATGATGAATATTACTATTTCCATTAAGAAAACTCAACGTGTATACTCGAATGTTTGATTTTGAACCTTTACGTACAGGTGATTTCATTGTTAAGGTATTCTCCACTAAAACCAACATCAGTTGTCACTACCCAAAGTTACTATGTACAGCTGGTTTTCTGTGTACTGATGTACAATGTTATCCTGTGTCTGTGTGGCAGCTTGTTGTCTGAAACGTGCTAAGTTTGTCAGTAACAACAAATGCAATAAATGTGTTAAATTCATTATAGTGAACATGATCATTACAGTGTTTGTTATTGTTGTCAACATTAATCTCACAGACGGTATAGTTTTCCAGATGCCAACATTTCTGGGTCAGTAAGTGTTAAGTTTGACCTGCCTCCGTGGCTCAGTGGGCTAATACACTGAGCCGCAGTGCAGTGGGCCTGGTTGGCTAGCTCGACGACGTGGGTTCGACTCCCACTGCTGCCGGCATGTCGATCAGGTTTTCTACATGCTATGAGATTAAATTCTCGGGCAGCTACAGAGGGTTCGCCTGTGTCCTCCTACAAATGTTACAGGCCATCACACCCGGATTGGGGGCGTCTGGGTGTGGTGAGAGCCGCCGGTGTAGATAACAGATGGCAGGGGCCAGCAGTCTATAGGAGGGCCGCACTTTGGAACCTTGCCAGAGAAACCCGCCGGCTAAGCTGGGCTCTATAAATATACAGTACAAGAACCAGGGTTAGAGGGGAAAAGCGCACTGGGCCAGGCCTAGGCCTCAGCACTGGCGGTGGCTGAAGGCACGTCGAAAGACTGCCAACAGCCTACCACCGCCCCTGATAGAATGAATGAACGAAGTGTTAATTTTCTCAAAAAACAAAATTATCGCTTTGTTCTGACTTGTATACCGTTAGATTAATTACATAGTAGTTCATAAGAAGATGACGACTAACACATCATAAATGATTTGAATAAGTTCCAAGCCATTCCAACCAGACAAGAATTTCACGCTTGTAGCTATAACATAAAATATTTCATTTCATTTTCAACATCAACATGCATAAAACAAAGTAAACTGAACAGAAACAATGCAAATGCTGAGTTCTGTGATTCTCCGACAATGAAGCACTTATAAAATGAAATATTGCATGCATAATAACAGGCAGAGGCCTGTCTATCGTATGCTACCAGGATAGATTAGCTGTATACATGTAATATTGGTTGACAGGTGTGCGTCTTGGCTACCTGTGATACCAAAGATGACCCAGACTAATCCAGGGTATGGAAAACTGTGGAGTTTTGCACTTCGGCTACATCCAACGGCGCATGTGTTGCACTATCTCAGCCATATGCTGAGCAATTTGTTCTATCACACTGAATGCAACACGTGCAAGCAGAAAACACTGAGCATCATTTACGCACACACTTAAACGGTAAACGCGTAACACGGTCAGCATCGCTTTCGAGCATGAATTTTGAAGCCTATTTTTGAGAAAAAAAGCAGAATTAGCAGTCATGTCATTTCCTGAAAAACATCTTCCAGTCTTGGTGGCTTGAGTAGAAAAATTTACAACAGATCAGTACATAATTGTGCATGTGTATTGCACAGAGTCACTTTCAATCAAGGAATGCAAAACAACAACAACACGATTGGTTGTCGGACTACAGTCAGTTGATAAATACACGTATTCAACAATGCAGTTCACTGTCATAACAAAAACAATTCCCAGAACATTTAATTTCTGGCGTAATGGTTAGTATGATATTCTAGCAGTGCAACAATGAGACCGTGTACACAGTGAGCTAAGGAAGCTACATGTATCGTATCAAGCTGCGCGTCTGTTTGCTGCTCAGTTCTGCCAGTAACTCTGGCTGGCAGTTTGGCGTAGACGTAGTGTCGATGGTCACACCAGTAAAGTTACTCTACATCGAGCTCGGTTAATACTAGGATGGGTCACCATCTTTGGGCAAGTACACTACCTTGGTGTGTCAACACAGCAACTAGGTCAACTTAGCTTTGCATCCTTACAGGGTCGATAAATCGAGTACCAACATTAATTGGCTGGGGGTAACGGCGGGAATGTCACTTCTGCTGGGTGGCAGGTAACACTATGTGATCCCATATGGCATGCGAGTTCCCGTAGTGGTGAGGCATGTTTGTAAACTGCTATATTCTGTTCACTTTACTTTACTTACTTACTGCACTGCACAGACCCACGAAGCAGTGACGAGCCAGAGTTGACATGAGCTCTATTTTTCATCAGCATCAAAAGTCCAATCAGTCAACAAGGCAATCATATATATCACACTCTGCCCCCAATCTGGTGCTGCGCCATGGTCAGTCACACTGAGCTAACAACCAACGGGCTCATGATGGCAAAACATTACATCGTCCACAAATCTAGAAGTACACTGTGGGTCAAAAAACGGACCCCTGCTATATGTTCAAATAATTTCAACAGATATTGGTCAACATCAATAACTTTTGGTAGACAGAATCTACAAATAGTCTCCAGTGTTTACATGTATAGTTTTAAAATTTGAACAAAACGGTACCAGCATAGGCTCATTTTACCATGTGCAAATATGCCCCAAACAAATCCAAGATAACGGACGGCCGCCATCTTGAACAAGAGGGCCTAGCAGTGGCTAGCATAGCACAAGATATGGGAACCTCTAGCACAAACCGTTCTTCAGATATAATGCATTTTCTACCGAGATTACCACAATGACCACAATGCACAAATTTCACAGACGGACAGTGACATCGTAGCATAAGTGCGAGATGTATATTACATCTTGCGCTAAAAATCGAAAAATCTTAATGTCTTCACACCCGATTGACCGATTTTGACGAAATTTGACATGCTCATGAGTCTCGAGCCTTTGAACCCCATTAGCCAATAAAATTTCGTGATTTCAAACATCAAAGATGGTGGCGGTAGCCATCTTGAAAATTCGAATAATTGCAATATCTCTGCAACAGAAAGCCCGATTTTCACAACATTTAGCACAATTATGCGTATGGACCCTCCAGACACCTTCTGCCAATAAAATTTCACATTTGAAAATACAACATGGCGGCTGCTGCCATCTGTAAAAATCGAAAAATCTTAATGTCTTCACAACTGATTGACACATTTTGACGATATTTGGCATGCTGATGCGCCTCAACCCTCTGGACCTCGTTAGCCAATAAAATTTCACGATTTCAAAAATCCAAGATGGCGGTGGCGGCCATTTGAAAAATCGAAAAATCGCAATATCTCTGCTATGGATGTCCCAGTTTCGAGAAAATCTGGCATGATGATGTGCCTCAATCCTCCAGACCTCCTCAGCATATAAAATTGTATGCTTTTAAAAATTCAACATGGTGGCCAATTGCCATCTGGAAAATATTAAAAAACATGATATCTCTAAAATCATTTGCACCTATTCAGCAGAATTTTAGTGTGATGATCCATAATTGCCCTCCGTAGCCTAAGTGCTGAAAATGTGCTGTAACTGATAATAAAACAGCAAATATAAATGATAAAAACTGTAGTTTATCTATTGTGCTAACAGCCATGGATCAAAAACTGCAAAAATCATAAAAAGGTGATATTAAATCTCAGCATCACGTTGACATTTAGATGACGTGATGGTGGGTAATAACACCTTTTTTATGATTTTTGCAGTTTTTGATCTGTGGCTGTTAACACAATAAACTGCAGTTTTTATCATTTATTTGTGTGAATTATTTGAAAATATAACAGTGGTCTGGATTTTTTAAACCACAGTGTAGATAACATGATACTACAACACACCAACAGGGCTGAGCCACAGTCACTGGCAACTTGCACAGAAAATTTGTTGAAGTTTAGACCTGTGTGACTACTGAGATATACTACTCGCATACAGGCAGGCATAATGATACAGATACGCTTGACATCAAGCAATTGCAACACATAATGACAACATCAAGCTGCCTCGCCGTATAATTTAACATCAGCTAAATAATGGCGACATTCTGCAGCCGGGAAGGTAACCGTAGGTCTGGTGTCACACCGGCCATGCATCACAGACTTCACTAGTTCAGCTAGCAATGGCCAATGAGAGGCACGTAAGCCTCAGCAGGAATACAGCACCTATCACTACCACCAACATCTCCATTTTAACAGCTGTTTACCCGATAAGCCTTCAGTAGCCAGCAGCTTTCTTGCAATAGTTGTTTCAGAAGAAGCCTTTGTGGACAGTGGTGCAGGCTTTTACGGCCCGCATGCCCTAATGGTAACCCATCAGCATCAAAGCACAGGAGGAAAACTCTAAGCACTGACCCACCCCCAGCCGGGGATAATCACCCACCAGCCGCATCTTTTTCCATCCATCATCGGACTCGTGAGGGCAGGTGCTGCCGCCTTTGAGCCAACTCTCCGGTGCACTTTCAACCATCTCGTACAGTGAAATGTGACAAAGCTCAGCTGTGCACGGATCAATAACTTTCAGCAAGAGACCACGTTTGAAACTATGCAGAGACTGCTGGATGGAGTAGAGTACATCAAGTACTTCGATGACGCTGACGACCGGCATCGTATCTGCTGCTCGTTTTAACGGCCTGTGAGTTGGCGTGCTGGTCGACGGAGATGCTCGGCCGACGGCGCAGAATGCTGTCGATGTGTGCCACGATCACGGCCGCCTCGCCACTGCTGCACTCTATGTTGCAGTGCTTGAAATGTCGGTCGACTGCGACGATGATTTTAACAACTGACCGACCGGCTGCACAATCACAACGCATGGCATTTAATAACCATTTATGACTTAAAAGATAGGCATCTTTAGCATTAGCCTTGACAAAAACAGACGGGACCTTCATGGTGCTATAACACGTAAGGCAATTAACTGCTACTTGTTGATCAGATCTTATTTTTTGGCACATCGTGAGTTTTGCTCATTGTGCCTCTGAAATACTCTCCATTAGCTAACGTTTCTAGTTCCTGTATCTGCCTGTAGCGAGACTTGCCACTTTACTGAGTACTGACCTCATATAACCTCACACTGACACGGAAACTGCCATTCCAGTAACATGAGTTCACTGACTGACCATCAAATAAATTTTCTTCAACACCTGTTCGTGCACAACGAACTTTTTGTGGTGATTGCAGCAGCTTTTTTGAAGGCTATTTTCCCGGTATACCTGAATTAGCCAATTCACCCTCGATTTATTTTTTTCCATTTGTTTCTACAGATAAAGTAAAGTAACCAGGTACAGGGTTCCCACTCTTTTGGAAGAAAAAATCCAGCAGTTTTCCAGTCAAATTTTATAATCTTCCCACTGCATTTGGTCATAGTTCGCAGCTAAAATATATAAAATACTAGATATTCATCACTGACGTTCACCATTAATTCCTTTTTAACACGAATTAACTTGTATGCGATACTGCCGTTAGTGTCAAAACCAGCGTAAATCGACTTATCATACCAAAAATTCCACGTATAACACAAAACTCCAGGAGTTTTTCTAGTTTTCCAGGTAAGTGGGAACCCTCAGATGGCAGCTCACAACTAGCCTCACTGCTATGGAAACTCTAATATTAGTACATACAAGACTTATTTGGTTCAGTTCGGAGAACGCAGGCTGCGATATTGTCGATGGAATATGTGACAACTTTCTGTTTGGAGAAGATAAACGAGCGCCGCCGTGAGAGATGATCTAAACCACACGTGACAGTTGCGCTCGACGGATTTAACGTTATATTCTCGGACGTCACGCCTGCAACAACAGACGACGTCAGAACATATACACCGCAATGTGCTATAATACTTTATTCTGGTATGTCTGCCTGCTACCAGTTGTGAGAATTATGCATACTGTAAAAATATCAAAGTGCTATGGTGGCAACAGACTACCATTTAACAGCCAGGATAAAGTTGACAAAGTTAAGGTTTGACGTCCCATTTGGCACAAAATAGGTCATTTTGAACACACTTCTCCGAACCAATCTCTTGGCTATCGCTAGTACTTAGCTCAAGACTCTGCACTGTAAAAAAATATATTGGTGCATCCACGAATATTTTGTGGCGAGTTTTCCATATTTTGATGGAACCAGTTCCGTATACGTTTGTATCATTATTCCGTCAATTTGCGGAGGATACAAACATAAACGGAACTGGTTCCGTTAAAATACAAAAAACTCGCCACAAACTATCAGTGGATATATGGATATTTTTTACAGTGTGGAGGTAGACAAAAAACGACGAGGATTGTGGGTACTGATTGATACCTGGCTTGGGTCAATTAGCTGAGTTTTCATCAGGGCTTTTAGTCACACTGTTGGCTGGGCAATAAGAAGTATATTGAGCCTGTATAAAATCTGCGTTATTCACCTCCAAAGATTCTCATCCGGTACACGTGAAGAAAGAAACTTGTTGGAACCAACTAAGACAGATTCGCCGAGAAAATTGTGGTTAAGATTGACTGAATGGAGGTTTAACATCCCACTCGACAGAATAAACCACATCGGAGACATTCTTCAAAGACAATCACAGGACATTTACTGAACGGCAATGGCTAGTAAGATGAAGATGGGGTTATAATTTTCAAATTCATTTATTCATTTCAAGTTTGCGAACTGAAACTACTGGTGACTAGCACTAACACAACAGTGCCGGTGTTGTGGGCCGCAGCCGGTGCAGAACGTTGACGTCGTAAACTCGGTTCGGCTGCGTCGCCAAGTCAAATGTCTCGTACACATCACTAGATGGTGCAGCGCACGGCCATGCACCTGTCAATCACAGCAGAGACATCAACTAACAGACAGACAGACAGACAGACTGGGTGCAATACACAGTGCAGCATCCAGAAGGAAGGGCAGCATAATTTTAGTCTTTCAGGGTAATTTTGTCTGAAATGGGAGAGCACATACTAGTAAGTAAGTCTGACTAAAATTAGAGCAAAGTTCAATGGCAAAACTTTGGGTGGGATTTAATGGTAAAGCCTTCCATAAAACTGGACTTTAGGGCAGAAAACCCAAAAGCTGAACACTTCTATGTATCTGATAGCCAAATATGCACTATATCCACAAATTTTTGCTTGCACAGATAGCCACAGCAAAAGGCAGGGCAGCTGTATCAAAAACAGCAAATACCATCTAAAAATCACCATCACAGCACATAAAATAACCAACGAGAAAAAAAATTAGCATGGTCTAAAGCAACTTAACTGCTACACATTACACGATAATTTCGTAAAATCATAGTAGAATGAACCGTGGCTTTTTCCATGTAAATCTGGATTACTTTCTTACTTTCATGGCTCTCTTCCTCACCTGTGTGATATTCTCGTTTCATACCTTCATGCACGAGTGGCATGGACATCTAACAGTTGCCAACCAGCCAACAGTGTCAAAGCATTGAAGGACAAAAAGACTACCCATGCAGTCGCCTTTGCTGGCAAAAAGCCCATAATTTCAACATAATTTCACCTTCAAAATTCCATGGTCGCATACATACAAAGCTGAATGCAGGTGCATGCGAGTTATGCACAACACAACCATTAACTGGTCTTTATTATCACTGTTCAAGGCTTATCGGCTGCTACAGCAACGACGCAGTACAAACTGTTTTCACGGAGAAGGCAGAGGTCGTGGTGTGCGGTGGAGTAGAACGGCTGTGAAAGTTCGAGCGCAACGCCAGGCATCGACCTCCGCTCAAGTCTGTACCGCCGTGCTAACAACACATACACACACACACACACACACACACCCAATGCCAGTTACCAACAACCATCACAAACACACTTCATACGGTGCCCAGAACTAAGACGAAACTGTAACAAAACAACAAAAATTAAAAAGTTGTTTTATGCTCATTAGTATATTAATTCACCTGTGGAAAAAATATGCAAATATGTAAACTGTTTCAGCTGGCCAGCCAGCCAGTGCAATTCAATCATGCATAATGCCATGCCTAAGTAGCTATGTCCAGCTCACTTATGTTAGCCATAGAAACAACAATTCTCACATTTATTTTACTTGCATTTCACATCTAAGTACCTCTGAAACAAAGCCACATCAACTTGTTTTATTTCGGTTTTATCTCATTTCTAAGCACCCAATCATATATCATCAACAAATAACTGTCACTCAGCGTTTTGTCATTTAACCGCAAAGAAAGCTATTGGGATACTTTACGTAATCCAGACTGATGATTACTACAGGCTGGATGGCCTTGCTGTCGTCTGAGCCCAACATGCCAGATAAGTGAAACCAAGTCACAAATTGACACCAACTGCTGGGCTAGACGACATTCTTTCTTCAGTCACTAAATGACTGTTAATACAAGAGACACCTAAACCTTCACACCAGCTCTAATACCACGACCATGCCAAAAAGTAATGTGAAAAGTTTTTATTTGACACATATTGTTGAATTTCAGCTACCGTTACAATCACTGCTTAGAGAACAATCATAATCATCACTGTCGCAATCAACTGCCTTGTCGAACGGACGTTGCTGTTCCAAAGAGCACGCTCCATGCCTGCCAAACCAATGTAAAATGGTGCGACAGCGGATTCAACAGTCCGGCGCCAAGTATGACGCAGTTCTGGTCCCTTGGCAAAGGGGCCACACTGGACCTGAGGTCCATGGATGGATCAACATGTGCATTGTGGCTGAAGAACTTGAGACAAGTGGTACAGATGACGTGTGTGAGTGGTGGCCGGTCGGTACGTCGGCGGAGCTCTTCGTTTAAAATGTGGTCCTTCCAGGAAATTCACAGTACGCAAAGCAGACACCATCAGTCAAATGTGTCGATGTTCCTTGATAGTTGCCGAGTGGGAGACCATGTGTCTGCTCCATAGAGAATGATAGAAAAAAATGAAGACTTGGTATAGCCATAACTTTGTAAAGAGAAAAATAGAAAAATGCCAGATATTGCGATCTAGGGAAGCCATACAGTTGCATGCTACTGCAATGTGTTTCCTGATTTCATGCTCAGTGGACCCAATGTTATTAATGATATTTAAAAGATATGTGAAAGACTCAATGACTTTGACATTGTCACCAGCCACAGGCACATAGCAGCCAAGTGATAAGAAGAAGTCAGTAGTCGGAATCTTAGGTCCGGTTTTTCCACAGCAATTAATCTCTCGTTAATTTAATCCGGCATTAAATCCGGCAAAATGGACGATTGAATTGACGAACTGCCGGTGGAAAACGACATCTGAGTAAATTGATCATTATCTGCCGGATTTAATGCTGGATTAAATTAACGGGAGATTAATTTGCTGTGGAAAAACCGGACCTTAGTCTTCAGCCAGTTAACTTGGAGGCAAGGATTTGGTTTCCTGATTCATTATCTCAAATGCCAACAGTAGTATTGAAAGCATTTCGGTCAGCAGGGCAACATCGTCAACAAAATCCAGAGAATCAAGCATATCTCTAAAACTAAGGAAAGGTAGATACCTGACTCGGGGGCAATGCTGCGCAGTGTGAGGGCCTGTGTGAGAATGTCACGTAGTGATGTACTACTCGCTCTCACAGAAAACTGCTGCTTTGAACCGTCGGCGATCCAACTAAACATCGACATGAATGACTGTGTTAATATAGAACAAGAGAGTCTAGTACTGGCTAGAATGGCGCGAGATGATCCGCCCACAAGTAGCATGGCGAGCAGCACGGCGGCCACAATGCGCAGTAAAGTGGGATCTGAGTTTGAAACCTAAATTAGCTATAATGCGCCAATGCACTTCCGTCACAGACAGATGGACAGACAGACACTGGCATCATAGCATAAGCGCGAGATGTATATATTACATATCGCGCTAAAAACAAACTTTCTGATGCCAAATAGAACTGTACTAAACAACTAATGGCAAAGTTAAAATCATTTTACTTACTAAGCTGCTTGCCTCATAAGTAAATAATAAATATTAATAATGAAAACTTACACGGTGACTGGCACCATTTTGGATGCGGCGGCCAAGCGTGAAGAAGAATGATTGACAACAAGACCAAGCTGATCGAAACCAAACTTCGACACAGGTTCTCGACTTTCCAGCGGCGGAAAGTCCGAGTCGATTTCCCCGTCATCCTCCATTATATGCAACGAGTATGCGTTGACGTTACTCTCACTGAAGCACAAAATGAAATAAACAAAATAGTAAATGTAATAGATGTCATACCCAATAGCAGTGTAGGCAAGTGCTCATTTACATTGCAAAACTAAGTACAAATGAGTTGTTTCATAAAATACACATGCAATACAACAACAAATAGCATCTATTCCTTATCCATCAAGTCCAAACTACACAACATTCAAACAGGATTAGTCTTTTCCACGTCATCATTCACATTTAGGTCTGTTCTATGTTCCTCAAGTTCACAATGTGAAAAATGATGTATTCCAGGGTTCCCACTCTCTTGGTTTAAAAAATTCCAGGACTTTTCCAGGACTGCAGAAGCATTTTTCCAGGACCCTAGCGACAGCCAGTGGCACTCACTGCAGTATGCCCTATAGCACTATTAAACATACTGTACTGGCATAAACCATGCACAACAACAGAACACACTTGCCCAGGTGCACTGTAAACAATGGCTGGCTGCAATACCTGAATGTACTATATGGAATAGAAATGTGTGTGGATGAAAAATATTTTGGCATCAGCATCTGTATCATTGCGTCCCCATACGCATCATTGCCTAGCAAATTTCAGGACTTTTCATGACCTAGCACTTAAATTTCGAGGACTTTCCAGGTCCTAAAAATTTTACAAGAAAATCCCATGACTTTCCAGGAGGCGTGGAAACCATGATATCCATGCTAATGGCCTTTTAGGTTAAAATAGGTTAGCCAATTTCCCTTAAAAAAAACTGCAGCAGATATCTTACAGGCTGATATCCTTCCACATGCCAAGCCAAATCAGTAGCATGTATGCACAGCAGACAATAATTATTGAAAATTAAATAACAAACAAAGAAAAGTCTATTTCAGTCATCTATGCTACAGACTTATGCATTTCTTATCTTTCCCCATCTAAGGTAATTACACTACATCACAACTTAGCATAATTTCAATGACTATCACAAAATGACAGAGACAGGCAAACTGTAAAACCAAAACCACGCAGCTTCTTAACTAGCTATTTTACTGGAGTTAATTCATGTCAGAAAGGAACTGAAGCAGGTTTCTACAACAGATATCCCTTTCCTATCATCCAACAAACTATGTCAGTGCACTGAGAGGAAGACAAGTTAGAAAAACATACAGTTAAATCGACATGCAGACCCATACCTCTCACCCTTTTGACATCAGGGTCAATGCATGTTCAGGAAATGCCATGATAGCTCAAGCTGTTTTCCTTCCAGAGCATGGATGGATGGACAGACACACAGATACACAGACAAACTCACAGACAGAACTGATTATCCTACCCATGCCTCAGCTAATGCCAGTGTGGGTAACAATAAAATATAATAACTGGGCACTATTTGCAAAATAAGGTCCAGTTTTTCCACAGCAAATTAATCTCGATTTAATTGACGAACTGCCGGTGGAAAAACGACATCTGAGTAAATTGATCATTATCTGCCGGATTTAATGCCGGATTAAATTAACGGGAGATTAATTTGCTGTGGAAAAACCGGACCTAAATGTGCTTTCAGTTTTTTATGAAATATTGTTAAGGACAATAGAAAGGTAATGTGATGACTGATGGAAACCTGAGTGGAGGTTGATGGCCTTCGATCGTGTACTGCCAGCAAATGAGTCCAATCAGCTGGAAGATTTTAGCCGACGATAGCACAACGACGGTCATTGGATATTGACGATCACAGCGATCCATCATCATGCAGAAGATTTCGATCTTCTTAGTGGGTGCATTAACTCCGGCCTAACAGTATAACAAGCACACGCTGCAAGCTTGCTCGACTTTCATTAAAAAAAATATTCCCTTACATAGCCTTACTTCTGCTTCAGGATAAGCTGCCTATAAAGGACCCAGCATTGCACAATTATTAAACTGTGACACTGATAAATCAATACTATTCACTAATTTTCATTTTCCAAAACACTAAGTCGCCGACCCATAAACTTCTGAACATACTGAGCGTATATGCTGTACTAAAGTGAGTTCCTACTTCAAAATCTTTTGTGGCTAACATCATGCTAATAGAAACTATCTCACTAACTGTAACAAAATACAGACAATTTTCACTAAATTTAGATCAAATCTAATTTCAAAAATGCACAGTCACTGGTCACATTACACAGGGCATACACACATATGGTCCAACTAATTACCAACCCGGCCATCAAACTTTGCAAACTCCATAAACGGATTGTTAACGGTCTGATCAAATTCCTCGAGCTGCAAGCTCAGCGCAGACTTGCGGGACGACAGCATGGCTGGTCTCACTGTGATCTCCTTCCTTTCAAAGTGTTCGCCGTACTCAGCCGCTGAAACAACACAGTTCCACTGCAGTCAGCAGATGAACCAAAAACATGTCGTATAGATTCCTCACGAAATAAAAACAGTTTAAGGTCGGTTTTTCCACAGCAAATTAATCTCCCGTTAATTTAATCCGGCAATAAATCCGGCAGATAATGATCAATTTACTCAGATGTCGTTTTTCCACCGGCAGTTCGTCAATTAAATCATCGATTTGCCAATATACAGCATTCCTTCAGTGTCTGAATGTCACACACTGTCTTAACACCTTAGAAAAGAATGGTGCGAATAAATTTACTATCGTTTAAACTAATGAGTAGGGAGTGTCTTCATAGAGCCAGCGGAAAGGGTGTGGCATCAATTACCACAGAACTAAATTGGTGAATCAAAAAACGATTAGGTTCAGTGGATGATCTTCTGCTGGTTGGCAATGTGCTGTGGCACAGAAGGTTTGGCAACAGGAAGGACAGACGGACTGAATATGTGTTCCAATAAACACCAACGATTCTCCGGTGGCAGACTGGGCCTGACATGCAGTAACTTTAAAAAATAATGCTAGGAGAAGAAAAACTGAGTATGTGTGCATTTGAGTATAGTTTGTATTTTTGTACATTTACATTAACGGAACTGATCATGTTTATCACAGGTTAATGTGGACGTGAATCAAGTTGCCACTGGTAGAAACAACCCGCACTGCTGGCAAGCATGGATCATTCAATCTTATTCAACAGATGGCGCCCATACAAACCCCCATTTAATACACGGTTCATTGGGGTCACGCATGTCTGCCTCCCCAAAATGCCGTCTCAGTGAGTTTAGCCATTCTACATTCTGCTCTCTCGTGTCATTAACAGAGACAGACACACACACCACGCCACATCAAGACATGCACACATCTAGCACTGCTTGCAATGCAAGATCTAAAGATGCTAAGAATACATGTACTCCTCTGATATAAACACAACCGACCAGTATGGTTGACGTCCTTCCAGCGGACTCTTTCCATCGCGGCTGCTGGCTCTTCCTTCTTCCGAGTCACTTGCTGCTGCCACTTTGTTCGTCGTGGTCTCAGCCTCACTGCAACGCATCATCAGCTTCTTATTTACAGCAGCAGCAGCCCAAGAACTGTCACAACGCATTACAATTTTAAGATCTTTGGCATCACACAACCAGAGTACAGAGGCTATTATAATGTGCTGAAACAATTGGCAGCTAGGAATGCTTTTGTTTACTTCTGCCTCAAGCACAATATATCTGCTAGTATTCATACACCTGTAAGTGCACTTTAGGTCTAGCTGTCAACAGCATGCTAAAAATGTTCACTAACACTCACAATAGCATAAAGGATGTAAATCTGAATGCCCGAGGCTCACACATTACACTGTGTTAACAAAATAAAAGACATAACAACATACACAGTTCAACATCGGGAGAACGTGATGACTCCCTCTCATCTCCTGGCTGATCAACAGTATCATCAGCACCACCATCAGCATCCTTGCTCTCTCCAGCTTCTGCATTCTCCCTTGAAACAATTAAAATGTCATCATACATGGGCTGGATAAATACCATCCATTCAACGACACGGTCTACTCTATATTTAACATATAGATGATTTTAAAACAGTATTGGTATTATTTTCTCACACATTATTTTGGTTCATATAAAATGAAATTGCAGTACCAACAACTGCACAAAAATTTATTTTAAAAAGTCAGCATTTTCTCTGCTTAATTCTATTAACGATCTCTGCTAAAACACACAAAGACCAACCATCATTGGGCTTATTGTTCATTATCAATGTTGCAGCATGTTGGCTGTCCTTTACCTGCACTGGTGAAAACAGCAATATGCCAATAGTTTATCTCTCTGCCACCATCTAACTACACTGTGTCTCAAAAAACATATACCACTCAACCACTAATGATAATTTTAACAGCAGTTGCCCGATTCCAGCAACTTTTGGTACAAATATCATTAGGAGAACATGCTGTCAAAAAGTGGTTTATTTTCCCACCCCACCTGTTTAGTGTAATACCTTACCTTGGGAAACTTTAGAAACCTAAAAATCACAAAATTAGCGGTAAAGGAACATCGTTTTGAGAATAAACAAGTTAACTACACTTGACTCTTTTTTGCTCTCATTAGAAGTTGATAAAATGTGTTCAAATTGTCAATCTGCACACATGCATGTTATCAGTCACTTTCTCCATTTGTTGATGGCCAAGTCAATCACGTTCTGTTGCATACTGCCAGACATTAAAATGTGTTGCTTCAGATCACTGATACAATAAAACTTACTCCTGTTCTTCCCAAGCCAAAAATTACATGAAAAGTAAGTAAATAAGCATAAACTAGAAATGCGTGGCAAAGCCTAGCGTATAGCCTGCTCGGCGCCGTAGTTTCGCCCACTAGCGAATACTTATCAAAAACAGTTACTTACTAATCACCTGAGTGCCTAACAGCCCCACCCCAATGAGTGCATTTACAAATTACATTTACTTACTTACTTACTTAAAAATAATTGTGTGGCCAAAACTCATTTCTGTTGCCAATCAGTAAAGACATTCACAGAACTTCGTTTTTCTTCACCTATAAATTGAGTCATAAAAAAAGAAAATTACTCCCATCAGTGGTCTACCGCAATCAAATTATTCCCTGCAACATCCAACATTCATTTTACAAATATATAAAGCATCTAGGAAGTTAACAAAAAAACACTAATAAAACAATAACATACACTTCCATCACTTTTGCAACGTCACACGTCTCACTGGCAGGTTGTGGTGGAATGACTTCACATTTTCCAGTCTCATCATTCGTTATTATTACTGAGTTGCGGATACAAGACACTAGTAAATCAATGTCACTCTTGTGACCCAAAGCCATCTGCAAAATACACAAAGTAGCCATGCAGATTAGTAATGGTTGGTTTCTGCACAAATGTGTTTAAAGAAAACTAGATTACCTAGCGGTATATGGTCGCGCCTCTATGGGTGAATGTGCTCCCCGAAAATGTGGGCCAAAGTTTACCGAAATTTTTTTAGGGAATGCTACCCCGTATGACCTCCCATCATGCCAAATTTCATCGAGATCGGTCAAACCAGCTTGGAGAAAAGCGTTAAAAGCGTTATCTTTTCGGTCCTTCCCGACGTTTTTTTTGTTACAGACGGACAGAAACGTGACTACTTGAGTCGCATCTCGCAGTGTGCGAGAGGCGCGACTAAAAATAACATCTTTTAGTACCACTTAGGCCTATACCAAAAAAATATAAACTTTCAAACATTAAATATTTCATTTAACAAAAGTAACTAAAAATAAACTAAAATAAGGCAAGCAAAGATGTAACATACCTAACGAGTATTTATCTACATATATGAGTTTTTAAGTAAAATGATGTTTACATGCTTTGTAATTAATAACATCTGATATAACATGCTGCACAGTAGTGCTAGCCCTTGATTAATGGAGACTGCCATTGTTCATAGGAAATGGTGAAATCTAATGACCTTTACAATCGACACCCATCAATCGATTGCTAAAAACAGTTCATTAATTCCGCAAGATAAAGAAGAGTACACCATGCCAAACTTGGCACAAGTCTGTCAACCTGCGAATCGCAAATAATGATCAATCAATCACAAATTTTTGGAGTGATCTAAGTACTGTAAACCAGTCCTAAATCCACCAACAGGGTTCTCACACTTTTGGAATAAAAAAAATCCAGGAGTTTTTCAGTCCAATTTTAGAATTTTCCAGGTGCTTTCGGTCATAGTTTGCAGCCAAAACATATAACATACGAGCCATTCATCACTGACGTTCACTACTCATTCCATCGTAACACAAATTAACTTGTATGCGATACAGCCATTACAGTGTCAAAACCAGCGTAAACTGACTTATCATTCCAGGTCTAACACAAAATTCAAAGATTTTTCCAGGTGACAAATTTCCAGGAGTTTTCCAGGTTCTCCAGGTGATGCATGACTGCGTGGGCATAATGCACACGATGATAACAACTGCATCTGTGCTCTGCAACTGTCTCCTCATGTCCTGCCGGCCGGACCACAGCGGCCGTGCTGGACAGCCAAGCGGAAGCCATCATGCAATCACTGACAATCATGGCCACAGACTACTAAACGGAGGACAGGCGACTAAATGGAGGAACTAAACATAGAATAGATATACACTAAATAGCACTGACAGCAAGATAACGGCTGTTGACTTGTGTTTGTCGGGCACCATAATAAACAACTTATTTACTTACTTAAACAAAATGACGTAAAAATGAAGTCACTAGACCGGCGGCCATGTAAGTCAGTGAAGATCTGCTAGCCAATCCACGCCTTCAAAGGCTCCTGCTATTCTAATTGGGCGTAAGAAGTCTAGTAATATTTAATAGTCTGTGGGCCGGACTAGCGCCCGAGCAGTGTTAATAAAATGCCAGAATGGTTATACTATTTCATCATGACAAATAAGCATATTAATCTGGATATATAAGGAAATAAATATAACAAACATTACTCAATAAAATACGTTGTTGATCCGAATAAACCTAAACTGTAAAACAGTTTTTAAATGACGATATTTTCACAAATATCGACAAATAAAAAAACAAACAGTAACCACACCCACACAGAATAGCTATTAGAAAAAAAAATTTGTATAAACTATTGGTTCCCGTACTCCTTGTGCCCGTCGTCGGTTTCGTTTAACTTATGGTTTGGGCATTGGCACAGTGTCATTGAGCACAGCCACACAGCCACTACCCACTGCCCATGTTGGCCTGTCTCTACCCGCGTTGACCGGTATGTCGTGGGAACCAGCATTTTCTGTCCATCATGTCGGCCTTATAGCATCGTCATTTTCCAGACCAAAGCCAATAACGATAGCCTATCGCTGATAGGCTGTTGTCGTTGGTTTCGGTCTGGATTCTGGAAAGTGACAGGCTATAACTGTCGATTTTTCCGCCGAAAATCTGTTTGAAAAGTTCGAAAACTGCACTAAATTAACACTATTGAGTAATATGTCACAAAATGAAAACGCCAACTGTAGATTTTTATTTTTTATTTAATCTAAAAAATATGAATTCATTTTTAGCGCGAGATGTAATATATACATCTCGTGCTACGATGTCAGTGTCCGTCTGTCTGTCTGTGACGGAAGTGCATTGGCGCATTATAGCTAATTTAGGTTTCAAATTCAATTTACCGCGCATTGCGGTCGCGGTGCATGCGGGCGCGAGGGAAGGGATCATCGCCGGGAAGAGTGGAGGGATCATCTCGCGCTATGCTGGCCACTGCTAGGCCCTCGGTTCAATTTCCATTGTGATGATTTTTGAGTCGTGACTTGTTTCTGTTCAACAACTGCAAAAGTCAGCATTCGACTGACACATTTTGCAACACGTTAGTCGACTAGTCGATCCTGCAGTTGTGACGACTTTAGCTGAATATTAGCAAAGTGCTTGGGATACACAATCACGTTCTAAAAAACATCGAGTCGTTCTTCTTCTTTTTCAAGAAAAGGTGCCAACTCAATATTGAGCAATATCGCACGGTTAAACTGGAGTCTGGACTCAGTACTGACAGAGAGACTGTGAATGACAGCAGATCATTACCATTATTTACGTTGCCGTTTTCCTGGAATATAGACACAACATTGTTTATCAATACTGAGTGAGGTCAGGTCAGTTGAAAATATGGTAAAAATGGTTTCATTTTCACTCTGAAACACACTTGTGTTGAGTTGTTTGCGTTTGACAAAACATATATACCACTTCCTGTATACCATGCCTTATCAGAAACATGAATTTCTTGGTAGCCAATGGTTCACTCTGGCATGAATGATTACTATGCAAAATGCAGATCATATATAGGAAGTAAATAGTGATTGACATTAGGGCTGTACGGGACTTGCTATTTCCAAATCCGACCGGCTAATCCAGTTGGAGCCGGATTTTTCACTGTAGCTACAACTTAGTGTAAAACTCTGGGATCATTTTAAGTTGCTGACGTTTTTGGCACCGTAGTTAAGAAGTCAATCAAGTAAGCAAGTAAAAATATTCAGACTGACGCATCTTAGCAACGTGGCGTTACGCGAGATCTCGTGATGCTATTTATACGACTCTGGGTGTAAACAAAACTGCGATGACATGCCGGTGTCATGCCAAATACGTCCAAGTGCCAAATAACTCGCAGTACTAGATTTGCGCGACGTGTGAATTAATTAAAGCTAACCCTAACCCTACAACTAACCCTAACCCTAAAACCCTAACCTTAACTACCTAAACATAACGTAACCAAATAAATAAATATTAAATAAACAGTGGCGCACGAGACTTTGCGAGATCGCGCACGCGTAATGGCACAGTTGAGACCTATTTGGCACTGTGAGATATTTGATACTACACCGGGATGTTTATGCAAAATATTGAATTGGCATTACTTGTGTGCATTTTTCAAATCCAGCAAAAGCATCCGGCTCAGGTGGAATTTTGCCGGAGCCGGATTTTCACCAGATTTGAAAAAAACACCAGATTCTGGCCAGAGCCAGACTCGGGAACAGTCCGAATTGACAGACCCACTCTTTCCATTCAAAATCACGTCAATGATATTATTTCTTCATGTACATGAAGTGTTCACTCAGTCCTCAATACTCAATCCCACAGAATGACAGCTAGTTCAGTTCACATCATCTTCCAAGTTAGTCATCGTCACAAAGCTTGTCTATGCTGCAAAAAGCTCATAATGAGGCTTCATAACGGCTGACGACCGAAAATGACTTCAATCTGTCATCTGCCTTGGCATCTGGTCTGGTTTCTGTGAACAGCACCACAAAACTGTTGATGAAATAGTCGAAGAAACATATGATAAACTATTCGCTAATATTGTCAACAATAAACAACATATTTTACATCCTCTACTTCATGGTGCTGTGGACACAAAATATCACCTTAGATCTAGACCCCATAAGCTTACCATGAATAACAGTTCTATGTACTAAGGCAATTTATTATAAGAATGCTTTTTAAAGACATTGATTGACATTACACACTAGTCTAATTACTTTTACCGTTATGTATTTACATTGCTATTTTAATATATCTTATATAAATGTACGTGTCTGCTGTTTACTGTTTCATGTTTTACATTTAACATAATATTTTAATTGTACGACTACGATTGCAGTCTGACAACCTGTATTAAAGACATATATGATTTTGGTTTGATTTGATATACAAGGTGCTGAAGCAGTCAGAATGGCCAGAGTAGTGCATTTAATCTTAGTTAATAGTACTGATCGATCCAATGCACTGGAGCAGTCAAAGCACGAGAGCAGTGGATGGAGCGGCCGGCACTGTGCATGTAGCTTTATGTACATACAGAGCAATAGCCATTTATGGTATTATGAGCTGTCCATTGGTGTTAGCTGATACTGAGATGCAACTGGTCATCCTACCCACACTCCACACATCGGCTGGTGTCTAGTTATGAATTTGAGCACGGAGCAGTGATGGAGTAATGTTTAGTAACTCCGTTGATTGAACACTCAGCATTGCAGCTTACTCCTCCGGCCGGCACCCCTTGCACCAGGCGCTCGTTTAATTACTTCCCCCTCCCCCGGGAGGGGCACAAAATATTGTGATGAGTATGTCTGTTTGTCTGTATGCTCACATAATACGAAAACCACACGGCCGATCTTCACCATATTTTGTATGTATGTTGCCTATGGCCATGGCTTTGTCCTCAGATATGTTATATTTATGTACTTCCAGTTTTGTGGATGCATAATAGGGAACATAGCTGTATTATAATTGGTGCCGGATAGGCTAGCCTGTGTGAAGGGCAGCATGGGGCATGGCTGCAGCAGTGCACACCATGCAGTAATATAGACTGCAGGCCTACGGGAAGCATTGGCAGAGCAATGACAATTACTGTGCAGACTATGCAGCCACCAAAGGGCACAAACTGACTCAGTTAAATAGTGCAATTGCCATGGAAGATGGCTTGATATTTGAGCACCGTAGGTGGCAGTTCGAAGTTTTTTGGCAAAATTTTCATTTGTAAACTTTCCATGTAAGTTTTAATTCTACTGTTTTGTGTTAAATGATGATAGCCTACACCTAGCTTTGTTGTAATTACAGTAACATATGCAGCTGCTGTAATTATGTCGCCAACGGGAGGAGTGCAGAGTACTACAATGAGTATTGTCTGCGCTTCTGTTGTCCACTCACTTATCTCAGAAACCACACGACTGAACTTTACTAATTTTTGCATGTGTTACCTGTAGTTGTGGCTCTGACTGCATTTGTGGTATGCTGTGTACTGTTGGTTTTTGTGGTTGATGTCTTGTTTTCACACAATGCGCTCTATGGTGCGTCATCATGCATTCTCTAGCAGTCACTACTGCAGCGAGTCAACCAGTTTTTACTCAGTGCATGATCAGCAACTACACATAATGGATTGGGGTGAAGTCTGCTATCTACAATCGCCTTGTCATGGCAGATATAGTTGTCTATAACAAATCACAACCAGTACTGTGCAGCAGGGGCATTAGGGATCATCCATAAAAGATGTTCACACAGAGGAGGTTATGCAAAAGTGGAGAAATGTGGACACGAGGGGGGGGGTATTTGAGGTACAGTGGACATTCATAATCTGTATCATTATACTAACACCTTTCTGACAGTTCACAGTTGCTCATCACTGCCATTCCAAGAAATAACTGATATATGCTCAAGTACAAAATGCAAATTGATACAGTTGTAGATAGCAGACTTTGCCCCAGTGTGCAACTAATGGTGACTACTTGCTGGCGTTTATAATGCAGCAAAACTCGGTTGGAATCTTCGCTGTTGGTGGTCATATTTAACCACTCCTTAGGAATACATATGACATGCCACAGGGCTATTTTTTGAGACATTACATCATCCACAAAACTATAAGTATGTAATGTACATGTATAATGCTGCCAGAGGATGGGCCGAGCCACGACCAGCCATATTGACCTGCACAAAAATTGATGAAGTTTAGCTGGTGGTTTTTGTATTATGAAAGCAGACAAATGGACAAACTAACCATAATACTTCTCACCCATCCATTGGTGAAGTGATGATACTTTTAATTGAATGGGTTGCATTTTGTGATATTTTAGTTATAAAGAATTAAGGACGCTTTCTTCACATACATTCGGAGCTCGTCGCAGTTAACATGGCAACTTCAGCAGCTGAACACAGGTGTCGACGACTTGAAGGAAAGGTGGCTGTTGTGACAGCATCCACTGCTGGGTTTGCGCTTTCATGTTTTATTACTGACAAGATTGCTTGCGTGGCAGATTGCAACAACTGCATTTGCTTAGTATTTGTTTTGTTGCCACACACACTGTGAATACACTGTGCACTGATCAAGGCAAAATTTGGCACAGTTTTATGTGCCATATTTCTCTTTTATTGGTGAGTGTGTGGGCACGTGCCCCGTAGAGCGTGAGAATTAAGAATCATTGTAATAATGAATATGCTTTGTGCTACACAGTGTAATTACTTTGCATTTTCTGGATGTAGCGCTATATGTTTGTGTTCATACATGTAAAAATCATGTAAAAAAACACTTGTCGACATGTAACAATGCTTGAATTGGTACATTTTTTTATTACATTTTTACACGTATGAATACAAAATATCTTAACCATTTCAAGTAGAAGTTAATGAGTATGTTCCCAGATTTGTGAGCACAAAAAAATTAAAATAATCCCATTTGTAATGTATTTTTTCTGCTTACTTCTTGCAATAGACTTTGTTGGCTGTCCATCAGTTTTTAGCATTGCATCATATCTCGTTTTATGTGTTTATTATAGTTAGTTTAGGTTTGCCTACTTTGAGTTTGCAGTTAAGGTAATTTATTCAGATAATACTGCATGATGCATATGCAGTGCATAGCATAGTAGGCCTCTATGCTAGCATAGTGCTATGAGTGACAGTGTGTGTCACAAGCTGATGTTCTATCAAAATGGCTGAATCAATCCAGCTGGATTTTGACACCACCATTAGCTTATCATATACTGTGTCATAAGAGCGTTGTGGTATCTCTATAAATGAATCTATTTTCCGATGGAACATTGTCTCATAGTCTTAACTTAGTTAGTTTTCTGTGGCACATTCATGTGTGGTTCTAGCACTTCTACCTTGGGGTCAGGGGTCTCCGAAGGTCAGTGGAAAAATTGTTGGTCACATGTTCATATGTGCAGTTTTGTACATAAAACCAATGTATAATCACATTTTCATATCAGATGTTCAATTACAATTAACAAAAATTATTTTGGGGCCATTGGGGGACAGACCTTGGGGAACCGTGGTTTCCTGCCACCTTAGAACCACTGCAGGCGTGATTACCATTGGATGTGTTGTCAACTTAGTTTGACAGTTTGTCACACTGTGCACTCATCTTTGTTTACAACACATGTGACAGCTAACACAGAATAATTATTTTACTTATTTTGTCCATTTTTTGTTATTTTTAATATAAAAGACAAAGGACCCGAAGGTCACTAACATGTCACACAGCATTGAATCAGTGCTTATCATAGAAAAGAACCAGCGAGATATACCATAAGCTACGAAAAAGCAAAAACGCAACTGACGCAACACTAGCGAGAATACATACAGTTAATTTAACAAGGACTTTATAAAAGAAAAAATCTGGATACTAAATCTGTCTGTTAGTCGCTATGACAAGAAAGGTCAAGAAAGGAAAGGTGGTGTAGAAAAGTGGACGGTGCGGGAGAATGAGCAAGTTGTTGGACTAGTTGAGTGAATTGGACGTAACTGTCAACAGCATTGGTCTGGCGATTGCTGAACGACTGGGCCAGGAAGGTGCACACGTCGTTATCAGCAGCCGTAAACAGGCGAATGTCGTCTCGGCTCTTCAGCGACTGAAGCAGCAGGGACTTAGTGTCGAAGGAATGGTCTGCCATGTTGGCAGGAAAGAAGATCGCGAGCATCTGCTTCGTAAAGTAAATTTGTTGTTGCTAGCATCAAAGTAGGATGATAACATTTCGTCTAGTTCTACTGTATTGAATGGCCTGTCGATTTATGTCACATTTGTGCCTTCACTTGTGATCTTCATCTCAAGACATTTCTGTTTTACTTACTTACTCTCATCCTGACATTGTCATTTGACTTATTAACTAGTCCCACCTGTCTCTTAAACCTCCGTGGACCTAGCAATAATTCTGTTATTTAGGCCACATTAAAAATTATGATGATGATGATGAACATTTAATATGCCTTTACTTTGGTTGACTTGTGAAGTTGCGAAAAATTATTGATCAGTTTGTTGCTAGACTTTATTAAAACAGAGATTGCAAGTATCTGCTTTAATAAAGTATATTTAATTCATTGTTGTGAGTGGCAGTGTAGTGTGGGGATGATGACATTTAAATACATCTTCAGCTAAGTTGACTTGTGAAGTTTTGAAGAATTAGAGAGATCAGATTGTTTGTTGCACGACTTAATTAAAAGAGATAATAGTATTTATACAATTTTGTCATTAATTTGTTTATATACAGTGTAACTGGATTAAGCCAATAGTTATATTTCACTGTACATGAGACATTAATGGAGTAAAGAGTAAAATTTTTTGGAAATATAACTGACTGAGGAAAATGGTGTCATTTTCATTATCTTGTGCATTCAGTGCTTTGATGCTGTTGTTTGGCTGGCAGGAAGGACATCTGGCTTGTAAAATAAACTGAGTGGTGGGGTGCAAGTGTGGTTATCTGTCTGGAGTGAGGTGCAGACTTGTATATGGTCCAGCTGATGACATGGCCACCCACTGTCTCTGGCTTCATCTGGGTAGTCTTGGACAAAAGGCCGTTAAATCTGTGTTGTTGTTGTATTCACTTTTACCTGAACAATTACATGTATGATTATCCGTTAGCCATATTATTCAGATTGTTGCTAATTTTTATCTGTATTAATTATCTATTACTTTTTATGATGGTAGAGATTAGATTGTTTGTTTTCATCTGTAGGCTGCTGAACGGTTTGGTGGTTTTGACATCTTGGTATCAAATGCTGCTGTTAATCCTGCTATTGGATCTCTGTTTGATGTATGTTTTCTGATATGTTACCAATAGTTTTTTAATTGTTCGTAAATCTTGTTGTTTTCAAGAAGTTTAGCTTAGTTTATATCAGCATACTGTTAATAAGGTTATATTGGTTTCAGCTTGAAATTGGAAAATATCGTTGGAAAGAAATGTTCCTACTGATGCTGATTGTTACTGTTCAACTTAATTGTATCATATTGTAATATTGTTGTTGATGTTGTTGTTGTTGTTATGTTACCTGTAATGTGGAGATGGAGAACTTTGCATTTGCTCCCTAATCTGCATATGCTAATATCCATCAGCATGTAGCTTGTAGGTAGTAAAACTTTGCTGCAACAAAAGTCAAGAACTGGAGGTGCTAGCTAACAGTTGTTTGTTATTGTATTATATTATAGAGCTATCCACATGGAATAGTTGTTGCAATAGTTGACATATTTTTATAGTTGCGTAGTAATTGTATATGTGTTTATTGTTTTTTGTTAATTTTGTGCAGTTGAGCCTCTGCATCCCGCGTAGGACACTATGGCGCTATACAAATGTTGTATTATTATTATTATTGTTGTGTTTTAGACATCTGAGGATGCATGGGACAAGGTCAGTTAACCATGTTGCCTTGAGACGTTGTCATGTCAAGCAGGTGCTTTGGTAGTGTTGGTTTTCTGACTCGTAATTAATCCAGCCTGCTGCAGTTTTTGCCAGAGATTATTTTCTGGGGATCTGGTACAGCCTGAAATTACCTAAGCAGGGCTGACTACTCTAAAACTGGTTCTATTTTAGACATTTTTAGCACTGACAAAATCAGTCTTTTTCCCAGTATGCAGTACTTGGTATGTTGTGTTATCTGCATGTCACTTGGTGTGGTGTCATTTGGTTTTCAGCATTTGTGTGTTTTAGATATTTGACGTGAATGTGAAAGCCACGTTCTTTCTGTGCAGAGAAGCAGTTCCATTTATGGAAAAAAGAGGGTAATCACTACATCTATTTTTGTCATATTTGTGTGTTTTTTTTTGTGTCTGTATATATACACATGTGCTAACACAATTGAAAAGCTGTCAGCATAGACTCTGTACAACATTTAGGTCCGGTTTTTCCACAGCAAATTAATCTCCCGTTAATTTAATCCGGCATTAAATCTGGCAGATAATGATCAATTTACTCAGATGTCGTTTTTCCAACCGGCAGTTCGTCAATTAAATCGTCCTAAACAGACGATTTAATTGACGAAATGC
>Ga0209782_1000139_pt1 | contig 28588 bp, 15 predicted proteins | sample WorMetmaBAHAMAS1_FD_187390 | JGI IMG/M metagenome (GOLD analysis project Ga0209782, IMG submission 187390) | Marine gutless worms symbiont microbial communities from Max Planck institute for Marine Microbiology, Germany - Inanidrilus... | ecosystem: Host-associated > Annelida > Digestive system...
ACGGGCTGAAAAAAATTTTCTCGACTTCCGGAGGCCCCCCTGAGGCCTGAGGCCCGTGGCATTTGCCACATCTGCCACATGGTTAATCCGGCACTGGTTACAGCATATATTGCTGCTTTATTTTAGGCCATATTGCACATAGTTATGTAAGTGGCCTTTTCTGACCTGTTAAGTTCCACATCCGTTGCCAGTCTCTTTGTTGGTGCATTGTTTGTCTGTTGGTAACAACTGAATTCTGGAGGGAAAAAACAGCCGACTTGATCAGGTTGCTGTTTGAGATGGTGAGTGGAGTGGGCCCAAGGCATAACATATTAGATGGGTGTACGCATTGATGCCATCGGCTAAATACATCTTTGTTAATTCTAATCACAATGCCAAAAGTGGTATGCCAGTTCAGTGGACTGGCAAAATGACACAAACTTCATATCCACTGGTTCAGTGACAGGGAGAATATTCTGTTACAGAAAATTCAATTGCAGCAGTCCTTATGATGGATAATAGACAGCTAAACAAAGCTACAGAAGTTGAACATATATTTGAGTAGAACACTCTATGTGATGCCTATGCTGTATCAGTTACAGCAATTATTAATTTGTTGAATAAGTGTATAGTATGTGATGCATTATATTAGATTTCATTGTCTGCCATTTACATTTAGATTTGTGGGTGTTGAATTTTCAGTTTGTGTGTTCATTGCCGACACGTTCATCTCAGTCGCTTGATATAGCCTTTCATCCAACGCAGTCTTTGCTACTTGTTGCTTATGCTGACAGGATGGTATGCTGTTTGGTTTTGTTACTTAACAATTTTATTAGAATTTAATTGCAAAGTTCAGAAAATAATGATGGTATTTTTTTTACATATTCTCAACTAGAAATGTTGCATTGCATAAAATTATCGCTGCCAGTGTGAATTATTTATTTATTTAAATCAGCAAATGACATCACGTTACTATCGACCGACTACCACGTTACCGTCGCTGCCATGGCTCGCCAGCTAACAGCACATTGGCCAATCCTGCAATGGTGATAGCTGGAGTGCCGCTCTATTATACACTGTGTCTCAAAAAACGACAGTGACGTTGCACACTATAACTTCAATGCACATCAACCGATTATGGTAATTTTTTCGCAGAGACATTGCTGAATGAATATGCTATTAAATGGAGATGTGTTATCCCACCTCTCCGGACTAAAGTCTCTGCACTACCTTGGGAATCATGAACCCCGAAAATGGGTCTTTTTAGTCATGCTCAAAAATGACACTGCTTTGGTTTGCTATATCTTCAACACTCATTGACCAATTTTAATAATATTTTGTACACAATAAGGTCATACTATTAAGTACAGTATGCAAATAATTATTATTTCTCAACTAGCCATTTTTGTGTAACACCAGTTCATCAACAAGGTCAGTGCGGGCGTTGCGTCATCTGCCACTGCCGGGATGACGTTCGACCAACCAGTAACCCATAGCGATTGCAACAACTTTTAGACGCTGCTGACATTTTAGATTTTTCTGGAAAACTCTGACTAAATGTCTAGCATTGTAGCCTTTCTAGTCAAACAAATTTTTAATCAGAATCTTATCTTCTTTAGTAAATGGCATGTTTACTAACAGTGACATTGAAAATGTGTCATTTCTGCCTTCGCAATTTCACAGCCAATTAATAATAGCAAACAGACATGATAAATTAAATAGGCTTAAATAGGCACAAGCTCCGTAGTTATTTCTCGCCAAAAATTATTAAAATTGGTTAATGAATGTGGAAGATATAGCAAGCAAAATTGGCGTTACTTTCGGTATACAGCGTGACTGAAAAGACCAAATTTCTGGGTTCATGTTTCCCCAGGTAGTACAGAGACACTAGCAAGGGGAGGTGGAATAACAAATCACCATTTAATAGCGTACTCACTCAGCAACATCTCTGCAAAAAATTACGAAAATCGGTTAATGTGCGTTGAAGTTATAGTGTGCTATAGTGAGAAACAGTGTGCATATGCATACACAAGATGTTGTCGTTGTCTCATCTCCTCTTTCTCCCCTGCGGTACAATATTACAGAAGAATCATTTTCTCAGTCCTTAACAATTAGAACTCATCAGTTGTGGCAGTAGCAGCAGCGTAATATTACTGCCACTACATGATGGTGTGTGGTGAAATGCTGATATGAAACTCAGTTTTTGCTATGCTGCATAGTTGTATAAATTTGTCTGGATGTTGAGGTACCACTAAGCTTCATTGTTTTGTGCAAACATTTTACCAGTTAGCTGCTTATCAGAGTACTAACTAGGTTTTACTTTCAGTAAAAATGTATTGTTGTTGCACTCATCTACCAATAGCTGTAGTGATAACAAGGCCACGATGTCTGCAGGTCGTTGAGTTTGACGTATCTCATCGTGAGTTTACATCCTGGAGCCAACAGTTCTCTGAATGTCTGCCACTCGCGTGGTCTCGTCGGCACAATAAAATCCGCCAATTGTTCTATCATCCTCGTCAATGTGATAGAATTGTTGTATGTGATGATGAAGCGTTCTGCATTATCGACAAATCACAGGTTTTAGTTATTTTTAGAGAATATGTGATGAAAATATTATATTTTAATTAAATTGAAGTGAGTGAAGATACTTGAGTCATCTGAGTTTTCCTTGAGTTTTAAGATGTCTCTGATATTTTGATTGCTATTTTGGTAATAGCAGTAATCAGTTTACTGTTTAGAGTTAATAGTAATAATGATAATAACATACGTAATATTTTAAGTAATCTATTTACATTGAAATGTCACAATTACACAGTTACACTGATCACATTGAATGGGATAATACCGAATCATATAAGATGAATTTTGTGTTATAATGATGTGGTGTAGTTTATAATAATGCTGTTGCCTAAATGTGACTAGCAGTTGGTTTACTTTGTTCAGAAGCCCCCTACAGTCGCTGCTGTTTTTATTGCTGGTCTGTCGTTGTGTTTAGAAATTACCAGATAAATTTGTAAAACTGTTTCACAAATCCTACGCTACAAAAACAAAAGCCCGAGCTGCTCATGCAATTCACGTCTGTGAGCGTTTCAAGGTTTGTCTCGTCACAGTTTATTGAGTTCATTAACACAGAGTAAAACCTCAATTTATACTTCCAAACAAGTTGTGGTCAGTTTTTTGTCTTTACCAGTTAAGTGACTGTTGTTTACATATCCAAACACCCTACACATGACTAACACTATACATCTGTGTGCATGATAATTGCTTTTTGCTATATACATATGCCAGGACTCGGCCTTTCATCCTTCACGGCCCATAAGTGAGCAAATATATGGTTGGTACCATCTGGTGAAAGCTATGGAGGTAACCACAGGCCTGGCAGAAAGTAATGGCAGCCTACTGCCCGGTGGATGACTTAGTCACGTGCGGGCTGACTGTCTGTACACCGGGATCAGGTCCAGGTTTAATACTCGGTAACGAATACGGGAGAACTTTGCTACCTTTACATTATATACATATGACCACTAGAAATGTCATTACCTTGTGCACAGTCTGCGTATGACTGCCAGTGATATGCAGCTGTACGTAGCCATTCAGCCCGGTGATGGATTGCTACACAGCATGCCTTGCAGCAGACTCGACAGGCATGACAGTTTGCCAGAACCTATTTTCTGCCAGTGACACAGAGTTATGCTAGCCACTTCACTGAACACCAGTGGATCATCTACTAGGCAGTGGTGATAAACAATCCATCAGCATCCTGACTTGTTTGTCTCACCTTATCTGTTACTGACGACCAGCGAGTTTGTTTGACAAATTATTACTGTCTGCACTGGATGCATTGCCATTTTATCAGTTAATAAATATGGTTATATAACTTGTTGGAATATGGGACTATAGGACGCATGAAATTTCTATGATTTTTTTTTTCAAATTATGTGAATTTTTCCTGAAAGTGGGCATATTTTTAAAAACACTCAGTGAAATAGCACATTTCTCCTATGAACTAGATTGATCAAATTGATTGAGTGATTAGTGATTGATCAGTTGATTGAAATTAACTTTAGCAGTCCAGTAGCTCAGTGCATTTTATGTCATTCATCTGCTTCTTTATATGTTTCGTTGCAGTACCTGATGCATGTTGATGTACTCCCAGACGACTCGCTGGTTATTGTTGAACGGCCACTTGATGCTGTGTTACAGTCACTGCCTGAACCATTACTTCGCAAAAAGTTTGGCGTTTAATATTCTGGTTAGTTTATTTATTTCATTATAAAAACTGATTAATCAAGACACAACCAAACATTTTTTAACCTTTGACGTTTCGGTCTGTTTACCGAAGAAGAAGTTTTTATTTCATGTTTTTATTGTATAATGTGATCTTGTAGATAACACCATTGAGGAGAACTCTAGTTGTCTTCAGCAGGCAGTAAAATTTTGCTCCAACAAAATCTCTAGTCCATTCATTACTGAGGATGCTGGCTATCATAGTTTGTTTTGACCTGCATGATGACCATAAAATGGTTTAGCATATGTGTCATGGTACAGTGTGATGATTGTACTGCAGTTTAAGTTTGAGTTGTTTTGTTACATTTACATATGCATCTGTGTCGTTTTTCTTTTTTTCTGAGTTGCGTGTCCATGTTAATGCTGTGTTGTGATGCTTTAGTGATTCAGGAATATGCAGAAGTTTTGATGAGTCTTCTGTTAATGATGTGATGAAGTCAACACAACACAGATCTGTAAAATGATCGAGATGAGTCGGAAAATGTGTCGCAACAGATTTTTTTTAACAATGATGTGTATATCTGTTGCTGACACTGCAACAGTATGACTGTTTTTTCTTGGTCATTTTTAATGCTGCAGAACAGTTGCGAAGTGTGAAATGTTGATATCTGTTGAAGATGGCTCAACAGCTTGCTGCCGAGTTTCTGTTTCTGTTGTGAGTCCAAAATGGACTAAGTGACTAATAATACTCATATGGATAATATATGCAGACCTATTTTCAAAATTATTTCACTAGCATATTTATTATTCACTGGCATATTCAGTGGTGAACTTGCAGTAAAGTAGTTATGTATGTTTGCAGCACCCCTGTAATGAATGATTTTTATTCTAAAAAATAACACAGACAGTAAAACAATTGTTCTAACATATAATACAGTGGCATTTTTTTGCAACAGGTAGACTATAGGAGCCTAGACTCCACTTTATCAAAGCATTGCTACATTACACATTACAGTGTTACATACTGGATGCGCTACCATTTTTGTTGTATTGCACTGCTGAGCCACAGCATGTTGTATGGCTTGTCACTTCGTCTCCATTTATTCATTATTATTTAGAGCCATAGATAACCCACTCCTTCACTTCAGGTGTAAAATCTACCATTTTCACATACTCTTATTGTAAATCCTCTTCCTCCCCCAGCAGTGGACTGACTGTACTGTTTGCTATTTCTGCTTTTGTTAGATTTAAAGTGCAACTAAAATAGATCCTTATACAGGGTTGGCCCCAAAAAATTACACAATTCTTTGTACGCCTTAACTTTACCAAACAATGGATTTTCGCAATTGTTTAACTGTCAAAATCAGGATAGAATTTTGAATAATACTGTTGCTAAAGATCCCACGACCCCTTAAGTGTGTTTCTACAGTACCTTGTGAAATGTCACTGAGTGGGGTTAAACTGTCGCAGTGTTTCATTGATTACACCATTGGTCAGTTGCGTCGCTGGCTTGAGTTCGTCGTCCAGCAGCAACATGGACATATTGAACATTTGATATAAAAACTGCAGGATATAACAATTACTTTAGCCAAGAATGAAGGTGTACTGATCGACGACCACTTTTGCAATATTTTTACCCTACTGGATTTGGAAAACCTGACTCACCATAGATTGTTTTCCAAATACGTTAAAATTCTTAGCTGTATTTGACTGAGATATGATGTTGATAAGTGAACCATCAAGCAAAATCTCTTACGTTAAATGTAATTTTCTTATATAAAAAGTTATCCTTCAGACAAGTAAACTTTAGTCTCTACCCATTGCGTGAGTGGTACACTGGATATCAACCGTAGATCCAAAATTATCTACGCGTATTCACTGCTACCGGCGTGCCGTTTCTCACTTTCTCACGTTCAGAATTCACTCGGCGGATATGCTGTCGTTTAAATATTGGAATCCGAGCAACTCCAATCATCGTTTCATCGATATGTGTCCATTTTTAGATTTATCCAACGCAAAACACTTCCGTTCATTTTTTGTTTACATTTTATTTATACAGCATTAAACGCTGTTTGTAAACGTTCGAAGGAAGGTTACGGTTGAAATATGAGAGACAGCATGTTACCGCTATTGCAGTTAATCAAACTATGCATCGTGTTTATTGTTGTGTTTTTAATTTCGCGATTGTTCATCATAGTATTTTATATACATAGACGACGAACAGCTGTTCCAGGAAATTTGTTATTCAGAAAAGGCCGTTGTGTTCGAACTTTAGTTGTATTAGGATCAGGTAACTATAGTCATTTTAGTCCTGACCTAGTACTTTTCCGGTCAGATGATGATATCTGCTGCCACCTTAATATGGCATAAAAGCTGGCCCATCTTAGCCAAACAATCACCGGTCTCATTAAAAGCCGACTGCACAGTCTGGACCACGACTGCACGCACCTTGCTGTTATGACTGCACACACACCCGTTACCCCGTATACTTGTCGACCATCGAGCCACGACCGCACAGTCCACACAAGCTTTGAATTTCTATTTGATTTCATTAACATTTTATTTACTTTCACAGGTGCACATTTTACTTTTCACAGTGTCTATACACACGGCTGGCGGGCATACTAAAAATAGATATGTAAATATATGTATATATGTCGATTCATTACGGCTCTTAGCAGCATCCCGTTGTAGCTCAGCTGGTAGCGCGCTGGGTTGCGTTGCTGTGTTGCGGTCTGGGATCGAATCCCAGTAGGTGAATTTTTTTCTATTTTATATCGTTTTTTTCACTTATTCAGAAAAACATCAAGGCAACGTAGCACCATAGATCATGCATAAACAATGTGGCTAATCATCACATGCACAGCCAGCCGTGTGACGATCGCTGCGCTTTTGTCTATACGCGGCTAGCCATGTGTATAGCATCAGTCTTTACTTTTTACTTTTCTGAAATTTAATTAAACCTTAATCTATGTCTTTTGGAAACATTTACTCATTGTCACAGCATGATTGCGCTGTCTGTGCGGTCAGCTTTTAGTGAGACCCTGTATCACTATGGATTACACCAGCATGATAGTCACATTTAACAGGTGGTGCACTGAGACAAACACTGATTTTGATTAATTGCAGGATGCTAGTCATTCTGATATATTATGTGTGAATATTTAAATTAATGTATTGATTAAGTGTTATTGTTAGCTTTCTACATGCTTTGCCAGTTTTGCAGTGACATGACATTGTTTTTAAATAGGAACTAAATGATACTTTTATTCACTTGGTAGCATGATAGTCACATTTTAACCCATAAGACAGTACAAACATTGATCTTGTAGTAACTTACAGCTTACACTGTGTGCTGTATAAGTCTAGGCAATCTTTGCTCAGTCATGACTGATGAGTCTGTCAAGCATAGTCAGTTATTGTTCGTATTTTCTTTAATGAACCAAAGCATTGTAGCATGCTGTGATGGCATTCACCTGTCACTGTCACTGTACATTACAGATCACCAACTGAGCTGAATAAGCCTCTAACAAAGACCACCATTGAAGCATGAGAGATAAAGCCTGATTGATGACTTCATGAATGAGTGAGGGAGGTAGATGGCTGCAGACAGTTGTGTGTATTTGATTTCTTCCACTGTCATCCATTCGTCAGCAGTTATGAAGCTGTGTAAAGACTTAAATTCGTAGCTGGCTAGTACACTGGTCATACAGTACATGCTGTCACTTTCATCCTCCTTTTATTGAACTTAACCTGCTCTGCATTCATGGCATGATGTGAAAACAATGTTACTGACAATGAGTGGCTGTTTACAAACATGACAAGATGTGAAGGACATTACACTATTATTTTGGTATTGCTATCAAGCGTGTATCAGTCAATACTGATACCGCTCAGTATTGTCAATACTCAATAACCAGTGTGGGTTTTGTTTCTTCCCTGTTTAAGTTATTATTATTATGATTATCATTGTTGTCATCATCACTGTTGCTATTTCTATTATGTACGCTCATGTAAAAGTAGTCAGTACAAAAGTGTAATTTACATTGTTTTTGAATGATTCATGCACTGTGATTTTCATGTTAAGGTGGTCACACTACAGAACTTTTGAAGTTAGTTGCTGAGCTTTCAAATCAGTACCAGCCGCAGCATTATGTCATAGCTGACAGTGATACAATGAGCCTTGATAAGCTTTATGCCATGGAGAAAAATAGAGCGTATCGTGGAGGAAATTCTGTGGTATGTTTTTGTGTTGCCTTTGCATATAGATGGCTAAAGCTGGCTAAAGCATGACAGTTGAATAGTGTCAGTGTATGTGATTACGATATGCTGATGTATAATAATCATAATGTTGTGAATCTTGTGATGCTGTACTTTGTTATAATTGGTATTTATTATAATTTCTTACACTAGGTCAGGTACAGACTCATTAACTTGGACAATATTAAATAGTAGCAGTTAAAGGATGCACATTTGCTGAATGATTCTGTTGCTGTCAAGTGTGTTTCAGTGTTTGTGGTACATGTATATTGTAATTTTTAGTTGTGTCACTTGTAGGCTTTTCATTCCCGGAAGAGGGTTTTTGTTCCCGAGAATCGGGAATGGGAAAATGTCATTCCCGGGAATTCCGGGATTGCAGAGGTCAATGCAAATGCAGTGATGTAGCTGTGATACTTTAATGAAAATAAAAGAGGCATGCAATATCAGAGTATCAGATATAACATGTGGTCAGCACTCAGCACTACAGAGAACAGACTGATTACAATCAATCAGATGCGAAATAAAGCTGTGAGACTACCTGCCTCCGTGGCTCAGTGGTCTAGTGATCTCGGAGCTACAGTGCAGTGAGAGCATGGCTGGCTTGTTCGGAAGGGCATGGGTTCGTCTCCCTGGCTGGTACAGTATGGCTTGGGTTCGTCTCTTGCCCGCGCCCCTGGGCAGTTCGGTAGGGCATGAGTTTGACTACTCACGCCCGTGCCCCCAGCATGTCAAGTCAGGCTTTCAGCATGTAAATGAGATTAAATCTCGGGCAGGTATAGAGGGTTCGCCTGTGTCCTCTTAAAACTGTGACAGGCCATCACACCTAGACTGTACTGGAGCGTCTAGGTGTGGTGAGAGCCGCCAGTGTGGACAACAGATGGGAGGGGCCATGGCATGTTGGCACCTTCCAGAGAAACCAGCCGGCTTAAGCTGGGCTCTATAAATATACAGTACAAGCTCCAGGGTTAGCAGGGAAAAGCGCACTGAGCTGGGCCTGGGCTAGGCTTCACCACCAGCCCAGGCCTTCACGCCTCAGCGTTGCGACACCCTACAGCATTTCAATATAGAACTCAGCTACAACTGAGTATCGCTTGGGGACGGCGTATGGGCCCGTTGGCGGTCTGTGTCTATGGGGCTGATAAAGCCATGACCCTTCACGATACATACATACATACAAGCTGTGAGACTGAATAAGCACTAAGCAGGTGGCCGTGGCTGCAGTGTAATGAGTGCAGCTGCATTCCCCACGGAGCATGAGCCACGGCCGGCACGGCCTTCTCGATCATACCGGGGACCACGGCCACGGACGGACCGCTGCACTGCACTGCAGTCAGCATATCTGACAACTGAATACAGCAGCAGCAGCTTGAGTCTGGTTGACTGCTTGAGCAGCCATGCGGCCCACCATGCTATAGAGCGGCAAATGACTGATACTGCGACTGTGACTGCTAGCTAGACGAGCCATGGCCAAGCTTTGCAATTGCAGTGCTGCTTGGCGTTTCATTTACAGAAAATCTGTGGGAAACGTGTTCCCGTTTTGTCCGGGAATCAAGCCGTCTTGATTCCCGGGAATTCGGGAATGAAAATGGGCTGGAATCCCTGGTGCCCGGCAAACGGGCCCCGGGAATGAAAAGCCTAGTCACTTGGGTGTGCCATCTAGTAGTTTGTTTATTTATGGTACTTACTGTTCCTTGCATATTGCTGTTCTAATGCAGCATATGCTATGGCTGTTAGTCTGTTGCTCCAACCTTTTATTTGTTACATGTTGGTATTGGAATGAAAACATCAATGTTACAAGATAGCCTATGAACTCTAGTGAATGGTTTCTCAGGATCGCAGTCAGTTACATAAACTGTAACAGTAGTAACATCTAGAAAATGGTGAAAGATAAGACATTACTGTGGACCACTAATACACTGTAGTAAATGATACATGGCCTATCGAATAGCACTATGTTTGATTACTTTGCATGACTTTCAAGGTCACTCAGTACAATATGAAGTATGAACAGAATTTATAAAATATCACTAAACACAATTGACCAGGAGCTCTGATAAAATATTAACTGTTTCCAGATAAAGTTTTCTATATAACTGTACCACATAAGTAATTAGTTAACGAGTGAGTAAGCAAGTAAGTTTAACAATGCTAGACTTAAGATATATACGGCCTAAATTTAAGATGTGAAACCTAAAATAAAGTCAAATAACAATGTTTAATCTGTAGTTTCTGGTAACACGCATTCAACGCAGTCGAGAGGTGATGCAGTCTTGGTTGTCGACTGTTTTATCTACTTTTCTAGCCAGTATATCTTCATTGATCCTTGTGTTTAGATCTCAACCAGACTTGGTGAGTTAGTCATTTATTTGTTAAATTTTACGCTCAGCTGCATTAAATAATTAATAATCTGTTTGGTTTGCAAAGGTCACCTCACTATAGAGCCAAATTCCAATCAATTAACAACTGTTGCTAACTTGCTGCATCATTTTTTATTTTGTTTCTGTTAAAACAAATGCAACATTACTAAGAACGTCCTTTGTGAAGAAGACTGTTTAGTTGTATATTGACTTATTTATAGTGAATTTCTGAAAACTTAAAGTAATGCTTGTGATTATCTAGCAGAGTGTGTATTAGAGTGTTAACTGATTTCTTATAACGTGTTTTTATATCATATTGTAACATCATGTATTGCATAAATGGCCATACAGAATTAGATGTCGCTAATATAAAAATTATTTTTGTTTTGTTTTAGGTGCTGTGTAATGGACCAGGAACATGTGTGCCATTGTGTTACGCAGCATTCATTAGCACAGTATGTGTTTGGAATAAAAACAGTTTAGATAACTGTATATGTTGGATTTAAGTGCAGTTGCAGAATTGTAAGCTAATAGATTTGTAATTTAATAATTTAAGTTGTGTTTGTCACACTAAAATGACAAGAGGTTAATGTATTACAGTTTCAGATAAGCCTAGACAGATATATTTTCATCAGTTATCAGTATGAAAAAGCTGTTTCCTATTTTGAGTGCTGCAGTTGGCAGTGAACATTGTATTGCTAAAACAGATATACTGAGATCATGTATTGCATCTTATAGAACAAAGTTGCTGCACAGATTGAGTGTGCAGTGGAATTTGGCAATAGTATAATGTTGCATAACATAAAATTTGTCTGTAGGTTGTTGGTTGGAAGCGAGTACCAATCGTCTTTGTGGAAAGTGTATGTCGAGCTGGTACTTTGTCAATGTCGGGACTTTTGCTTTACCATATTGCTGATGAGTTTGTCATACAATGGCCTCAGTTGGCCCTGAAATATCCTCTCACTAGATATATTGGTCGATTAGTTTAATTCGTTGTTGATGGATTCTGCATTTGTAACTTAGTCGACCAATAATTTTAGTGTCATTGGCAACTTAATTTATTAAGTTAATGAAATTTTATTTTCACTGTTTAATTTACCAGTATTCTGTTATGTTTGTGCACTGTTCATTTTTCACTCAGTGTATATACCATAGATGTACAAAAACTTACACTTTTATTCTTGTTATGTTTATGAACATTATGTTAACTAAAAGTAGTATTCTAGTGATAGCTTGCATTGTATGCTTTACCTTTCAGTCACTGATTCAAAATAGATGGGCAATGCAACATGGTAAAATTATAACACAGCAAGCTTGTGTGGTGTGATATTGCCCTGTTTGTGTATTCTTTTCTTAATTTATTGTACCATTATCCCACTGTATTTACTTGTGCTATTTTGTGTTACCTTTGTTATATTGTGTCATTTCCTAGGCTTAAAAATGTTGAAATTTTTCTGGATAATTATCATGGGCGGTTAAGCCTTGATGGGCATTTGTGCCTCTCTAACAGCCCGCCACTAACTCACATTCATTGTATTTTCTTTTTGTATTATACTTATTGTTTTATGTGGCAAATAAATTTCTCTCTCTCTATCTCTCTTTCTGATTGCATGATGCTACATTGTGAATGCTTAACGATGTGTCTTTTCCTATTTTGTTTTTCATATTATTATTATTATTATTAATATTACAATATGTGTAAGATGTGATCTTTAAGGCGCAATATTGCCATGTTTGTGTGAAAGTACCATTAAATGCCAACTAACCAACCATAACACAGGAAGCACAGACAGTAATACTGTATGCAGTATACTTAACTGCACACCTTTTTTCAGTCACCAGCAGAGTATTATTACTATTTAGTAATTTACGAACGTTTATCAATTTTTTAGCCAAGCGGGGCTGAGCTGTATATTTTGTTTGCTTTATTTCTTTATTTTTAGTGATCACTCGGAGAACAATTATCTCAGGATCTACAGCACTGATTTTCGCGATCTTTTCACCAAATGATAGGTATTTGTACATAGATTATCAAACTGAACCGTTTTTATGATTCCTCAAGGAATGTTGCCATGGCAACCAATTTAAGAGCAAAATCTGGGTATATGGGTTCGTTTGGTAGAGCAGCTTTCAGAAATGGATTAAAATATCTCCATTCTGATTTTAAAATGTTTAATGGCAATATTCTATCTACATCCTGTGTAAGATTGATGATGCATTTGTGTGTGTGTGTGTGTGTATCTGCACTCTAAAAGGAAAATAGCTCGAGCTAATGTTGGTACAGATTAGTGATTGTAGTTCCAGACTATTATTGATTTTCTGGAAATTCAGAAATTTTTTTGTTAAATTCTGGAAATTTTTTCATTTTTTTATTATGAGTACTATTGCATTGTTACTTCCCCGGAAGGGTTATGAAGCACTGTGATTAAATTTTGATGAAGTTTGGTAGCCAGGTTGATTTACGTACGAATGTGCACTATAAATGTAACGTACGTAATGCAATGCACAGTTTTTTCGTCGATATGCAAGTGGATAAGACATGCAGACATGCACATCACAATGCTTTGCATTCTTCCCTGGGAAAGTAACAGTGCAACAGCTTTCCAAATGAAATTGAGGAAAAAAAATCTGGAATTCCGAAATTTTATGGAAAAAATTGCGAATTTGCAATGTCAAGTAATGGTCTGGAATTGCTTTTTTATCATTACCCGCGAGATCAACACATGCTACATCAAGACATGCTTGCATTAGTTGAACTGCATCTACCATTGCATGTATATACTGTTTGTAAAAAGCATCATAATTGGAAATGAAATAAAGAACCAGGCCACATTAAACTGCATGAGACCCTAATATGTTCAATCAGTGTTATGCTGATTGATATATAGCCTTCAACAGTTCTCGGTCAGTGATGTTAACACTACATGAAAGCTCACTCTGGTCCGGTGTTCCGCTGCTTTCATAGATTGCAGAGCACACTCTTATTTGTATCACTTCAGACATGGTATGTCTGAGATTCTGTAAATTGTGCTTGAAAGATTTCAGTATTTGTAAAAGTCTGGAATTAACAATTCCGTAATTGTAATGTACTAGATTCACTGGAGTGTGGAGTAGTGTGTGGGCCGTGTCCTTGTGGAAAATAAAATCAGACGTCAGTTTGTGAAATACCATCTTCTATTTGTGGCTGACATGGTGAACTGAATATTGATAGTTTCTGGCATTCTCTTATGCTTAGTACCTCCTATGCATTTTGGTTGTTAAGAGCGCTGACTCCACAGTCCACGCCACACGATAGTGAGTACCATAACAGCGTAACAACCTTGGTACTACCATGGTGGGTACTACGGTACTACCGCACCTCAGTTTGGTCCAGAATGACCCAGACCGTTAAATCGCATATCGTTTATCCCGGTCATTAGAGATACCGTTGACAATGTAAACAAATACGTACAGGCACATGATGATATTTTGGCTAATTAATTTATAGTTCTGTCAGAATAGGATTGAAAGAAAGACAAATAACAATCACTATGCCATTGCTTCATGCAAATTCCGGTAATTTATAGGATGCTGTAATATTATATGTACGAATGTAATGGATAGAGCATTTACAGCCACGGTACTATGTTGCTCGTCAGCTGTCTTCTTGTCTGCTTGATAGATACTACGCCAACTGCAACGAGATGAAGACTAGCATAGGTGTGATGGTATAATCTTGCAGTAACAATAGACAGTTCACTGGAAAAAGTGCAGGCGGTGAATGCACAGAACAGAGAACATCTTGTGTAGAAGTGCTTGATAAAAGAGAATTGACATTCTCAGGCTCGATCCTCTCGGTAGGGGCGCGACTCTTTACACTGAACGGTAGGTCTGAAAACCACAGGACACCGCAAGACAGCACAGGACGCACCACAGGACACCACAGAACACCACAGGACTGACCACAGGACACCAGAAATTGCTAAATCACCCAATTAAGCAATGAAACGCAGCGGAGCATAACACAATAATCATTTGGTTGTGCCTGTGCTCAATTAGCAAGATCTTTAATTTCAACTGAAGTCACGTCTAAAACATGTTGTTAGTGTGGTTGTGATTTTTTAGTACTCAACATTAGACATTAAAAATGACCAGTTGGCCAATGACCAACGTGAGTGCATAATAAAATTACTATTACAATTCATGGGTATAGCTACCATAGCACTGGGAGCGCACACATCCAATATCAGCAATATATTATTTTGAAACAGAGCTCCCAACGTGAGTCCTAAGGCAAAATGGACCAACTTTTTATCGTCCCCCCAAACCAGAAATCCTGGATCCACACCTGGGCACACCCATCCTCTGAAAATCCTGGATACGCGCATGAAATTACAAATTGAACGCTACCGTAGCAGCCACATCTTGCATTTATATACAACTAAGCTACATAGGCTTATACGCTGGCAATATGGTATATTGAATTAGGCATTAACTCAATATATAGTCCCTAAACATAACAGATATGTTAACTTTACATAAAAGGTTCACAGTGGCCTTTTCTTAAATCTCTCCGCTGCTTAATTCCGCTATTTCTGGTGTCCTGTGGTTTTCAGACCCACCCTACACTGAATATATATGGCAGTGGAGTACCGGGAACTGGTTACTGGTTACATGAAGAGAATGGCATTACTGAAGGATTCAACAGTACTTAGCTGAATCATTTCTTGCGGTAGTATGTTCAATTCTCGTACTGTTCTGGGAAAAAAGAGTTGCGGTGATAGTCTCTGCATAATGATGGTATGGTATATGCCAACATGTTCACAGTTTGCGTAGGCTGGAGGTGAGGCTTTGGAGTCAGAGGCATGTAAGTAAGTAAGTTTAATAAAAGACAAGCCGAAAACGAGCGTAGCGAGTTTTCGGCTTGAATGACTGGTCCGCACTGTGCAAGGACCCTGCCTGCGCATGTGCGCGGGCCCTGCCCGTGCATATTGGCCTGCGCTGGCCAGGCCCTTGCTGTGGGCGGACCAATCACACGACTGTCCGCAAACAGACCGTCCTATTATTATAATATAGATACTTGCAGCTATACAATTAAAAAGCTGAATAGATTAATACAATACAATAGGCCTACATAATAAAGCAGCAATAATACACTAATATGCTTAGAGTATGGGACTGCGGGTGCCCAATGTTGAACTGCTGTGTGCTGGTCCTCTGTATTGAGGTCGCACATGTATTGGAAGATGATGAAGATAAATGTCCATGCCTGTTCTCTGTCTCTTCTGGTATTGACACTGTGAGAACAGATGCGGTCATTCCAACTATAACCTAATTGTAATTTCTAACACTAACCCTTAAAACAAAACCAAAGAAGTTACCCCTCCCCCTGCACTAACCATAATCCTAAAATCTGATTGTCACACTAACAGCAACCCTAAGATAATAGCAAATAATAGAAATATTTAATCTTAATCTGTTTTTTGACTTTTGGAGATGAATATACCAACAGTTAACTGCATGTAGTATTTGCAGTCGGGCTGTGTGGTCTTAATATGCTGTGGCAGATCGTTATCAAGAGCCAATTAGTGCTAAGTGGTCGTAATTATCACGGTCCATAGTGGTCCAGACTGTGTGGTCATTGTGCGGTTGTTAGGACTGCTTTTAGTGAGGCACATAGCATGTGCTGATGCTGATCAGACACTGTTGTCGGTGCTGATCCTGTCATGGACATTGAATCTTATTGCAAACTTCTTGCCATGCTTGCCTGTGATCTATCCATAAGGATTCATATTTTGCAAAGTTACCCTTTGCTGATCACTGAATCATTCATGGCTTGACACAATGCAAGGTGTACCAGAACAGTTATGGACTGTCTATAAAGGACATCTGCAAAAGTAATGCCCTCCATCGTCATTTTTCGACTTTTGTCCAAATTTTACATTACTCCGTTTTCTGTGGTTCTCAGCCAATGCTAAATATCAAGATTCCGTGCAAATCAAGCCAACAGTTACGTCACATTGTCTTTGTTGATCATCATCAAAGCCCAGCGCAGTATACCTGTGCTCTCTTTAGTGCAATGCTACAATAATGATTGAATCAGACTAACAAAATCATAAGTTACCAGACTTACTATGAATGCCGATGTCTACATACTATTGCATCCTTCTTCTTTTCTTGTTTGATGTTGTCAGCATTTAACTGAACTTCACGAATGTCGTTTATAGATGTTAAGCCTGGATTAGTTAATGGTCTCAGATCTGGCAGTCATAGTTGTCAGATAAGCTAGTTGGTATGCTTTTAGATTAATTCTGTACAGGAAGGAGGGTTTGATGGTGTTCTCCGTAATCCATTATTGTTGGTAGCATTTGAAATAGTGGTTCCTAAGTGCTAGTGAGGTTTGCCTTCTGCTAAAAGTAAAATTGAAGTCAACATTGTGTCAGTAACTGTACAGCAAGCATGGACTGGCTCTTGTGTCATTGTTTTATTTAGAATGAGGCTTCTTAGAATGGAAAACAATCTCAGTAATGAAAGGCCCAGACACACCATTGTTGAATGCTACAGGTGATTGCAGATTGTAGTCTGTGGAGGATGTCATTGAGCCATGTCAAGTGGTTGCCTGCCTGCTTGTCTATGTCTAGATTGATTATTTGATACTATACTGAGGATTGAACTTTTGTTCATAATTGTATGCATTTAGTTACTCTGGTCATAGTAGGCATTTTATCTTTAAGCCACTTTGATTGACAATTTGACCATGCTCATTATCTATGTTAATATGCATGTAAATATGTTTCTGTTACAGCTGATTGTAAGATTTTGTTGATTTTGTTGCAGCTGTTTTCCGATTTGTTGTTCTCTTCTTCAACTGTTTGCTAACATTTGGATCGTACTTTTGCTTTGACATGCCAAGTGTTCTGCAGGATAAGTTTCAATCGGTAGTTATTATTAAGTAGAAATAATATCACGTGACATAATGGTAATGTACATATAGTATTTAAGTTGATGTCAGTTGTAAAATGTGTAATCTCCTGTTATTTTTATTGCTTAAAAGGCTTTAATTGCTGGAACACATTGTGAGCACAGTAACTGTAAAGTCCATCATCCCACTTTCAGGATAGGTGTCTTTCTATATGCAGATATGGACCCAGATCTGTTGTAAAATCAGAGTTAGTCCAGTATAATACACACACTTTTGACCATTATTGCCCTCTTAAAGAGTGTTCATGTATATACTGTATCATCTGTATGCATGAAATAAATATGCCAATTTTCCTGGTAGTGACAGTAATGAGGCTAGAGTTCCATGAATGTCACTGAAATCACTAGCGCAGTTGTTGGCTAACAGTGTGCAGAAATAAAGCTACAAATGTCACAGAGCATGTCTATTATTTTGAGCAGGCCAGTTCATATTCTGCATAGTATCTAAAAACAGAATGCTGTTATATTTTTAATAACTTAAACAAATGCGATATAGTGAGCGGTATCAATAATTTTTGATACACAGAATTTATAAAGTTTTTTTGTGTCACCAGGTAAGTAATTGATGAGTTTTGATAAAACTAGGTACCAGCTTACTTTATTTTCACAGCAACAATATAGCAAATCATGATAATCAAGGAAATGCATCTGTGTAAAGAAAATCCTTTTATTTTAAAGAATCTGTACCAGTTAGATGGTTTTGGAGCTAACCAATTGACGAAAGAATTTGCAACAAAAGGACGGAAGAAGATTTCTTTGAATGATTTTTTAACGTTTGAAAGAACTGCAGCAGTATCTGAATGTGGTCTGGTGTACACACTGCTATTGTTAATGAGGTGACTGAGAAATGGGTCAATATATATGAGCTTTTGTCTATGCAGAGAGATGCCATTTTGAACATTTGTTGTGTTGCATGTCCTCTGTTAACATTTTCATATTGAATGGCTGAACATTTCATGACTGTTGTAGTTTCTTGTTACAGTAATGCAGTGATCCATTATTTGAAACACAGCTTAAAAGGGCTGCTATAGAATTAACCTAAGCTGGCTCCTGTTTTATCAATGTATACATTGATAAAACTCTTTGTAGATTTTGTTGATCAAGAATTATTGATACTGTCCAATATTTGTTGAAGGTATTTGAAAATATAACAATGGTACATTTCTTAAAAACCACATTGGAGATATATTAATGGCGAGATATGCATGTTGTCATCGGTGCCTTTTTCACAGATGACCATGACTAATAATAGCTTGATAGAATGCTGATTATGACCATCAGTCATGGAAACCATGACTGTGACAACTTGGCAAGTAATAGGGCGCATCAGTTATATAAGAATATCTCTTATGTTATTTCTGTTTCCGGTGAAAGACAGTAAGCTTAGTACAGGCCTCAATGCAACATTTGATGCATCATGTTACGGTTAGTCTTTAAATTACTTTACAAAACAATTGCATAAATAATACCTCGATAACTCAGCCCACTTTGTCATTTTATTTGTGACTATATATGTAGAATTTGCAACTTTCACGCAAACTGTTATGATTAGAACCATATTGCTCAACACCGGAAGTTCACTAAATATCGAGTAAAGCTGGATCTGGGATAAATATTCTTTATTTACTGACGGGCCCTATTACTTCATTATTGCAGTACAGAGGAAATGTTATAACTGAAATCATCGATGCTTATGGTACGTGCGAACTTTTTTCAAATTAGGGCTAAAAGTTTGTCTGTATATATAAATGAATGTGTATTATGCTTGAGATTTTACAGTACTGACCTGCGTCTGGTATAATCCAGGCAACAGTGTAAAAACAACTGGATTTCAGGGTCTAGTCACAGTACACCAGCATCACATGCACAAGACACACAACCCGTAACGTAGCTGAATTGCTAACCGTGGTCATCTCAAAAATTACTCCTCTTACTATTTGGTTTTGCATTTTGAATAAGTTTAATAATTTCAATTTTTAAGAATTTTACCTGGAACAGCATTTTTATTAAATCAGACCATGACAGGTCTATGTATATGTACTTAGCATAAAAGAGAATACCTTTGCCATGTGTAAGGCAGTTGATTCTTTCTCAGAATTTTGTACTTATGCTCAGCCTGGAATTACTTTATACTTTTTAACTGCTTAATTATCCATGTGTGATTAATTATAGGTTTTATGGTGTTTTGCAATTAAATGAATGTTACAGAATTCTTCTTGTGATGATAACAATTCTTCATCATTTAACGAATCCTGCTGCACTGATTGTTTGGGGATGTCTCCACAAGAATACAATCTTCTCTATGCAATTTACGCTTGGACGTGTGTAAAGCTTACTTTTATATGCGACGTGTTTTCTGGTTAACGATACTAAAGGGCCATCCACACTACATGCAGATATGTGCATGTCCACCGTAATAAAATATACTGAAAGCAGGTTCAGCCGTTTTTGTACATCTAATGGTCGTGTCTGCCTATCACACAGACAACATATGCAACATTATTAGCAATAGGCCAGCCCTGTATGGACTCTGGACCAGTCTGGGGTAGTAATGTGCCCTTGATTCATTTGTTGATTGTGGTGCTATATACAGGGTGAGTCAAAAAATGTAACCCCCAAAAGCTATTGACATTATCTTGGCCTGTGCTGAGCCTTTCTGAGCCAAATTTTGCCCAGTAATAGACAATTTGTATCCACACATTTGCACCAAATTTCGGGAATTTATGTTAAAATTTAACGAACTTGGGATCAATTTTTCATGGCTACCCCAATTTTCTCAGATTTTAAGTGTAGTCATCGGATGTATGACACTTACAGAATAATAAAATGCAAATTAGCATCTTCACAGAAATTATGTCATAATTATGTTATCAGGTTAACCAACATCTTTACTGCTTGTAATAGCCACGAACACCATGCTATATCCAAAACAATTTCTGAGTTGAAGGATGCACTGCAGCAGATCCAAACTGCCCTGCTGCAGAAACTCATTGCTAAAAGTGTGAATGACTTTTTCAGCCAATGGAGGCTAATATGTCAGCTTATTGAGGACATTTTGAATATGAAATGTAGTTACTAACATAACAGTTACTGATACAGTATGATTTCATTAGCGTAATGAGTTCATTTTAGAAGAAGTTTGTGAATACTGCAGAAAGCTGTAATGAAATGTTAAAATTCAGGAGTTAACTGTTACAAAAATTATTACAGTTCTCACAAATATTGAGAAAAGTGGATCAAAATTGGTACATAGATGAGGATATGAATGGCAAACAACTGGGTAAATTTTTGTCTGTAGAGGATAACCAGAAGCTGAAATATATGCAAAAGTCTTAGGGGGGGTTACTTTTTGACTTACCCTGTAGATCATTTGCTTGTTTACTTTACTTACTTACTTCTTTTTTCTGCTTAATTTTTTCTTATTTGCTTCTTCACTATTTTTACTTTGAGAATATGTCCATTCAACTTCATCCTGGAGGTTGTCAGAGGTGACCAAACCTGAGTTTTTCTCCACTGCATACCATAATGGTGCGAGTGAATGTTTTAAACAAAATCTCTCTGTAGATGTGCTTCTTTGTTTGTTTGTCAAAAACTTCTGAATGATTAAAACTGAATGTAGGATCTTGAAATTTGGTGCACTGTACAACTAGTATATCTGCTAATGCCGATGCACCACGAGACACTTCCTCACGCAAAATGGACCATATCTCGCTGCATGCCGAGTGTAATCACTGGCAGGCAACAAACATTGCAAGCGATATACAAGGCATATTGCTGTACAGAATAACAGCTGTCGGTTATTGGCACATACGTACACGGTAAGGCTCAGACTTCACTTGGTCAATTTGTTGTCGACATATACAAACAAGTTTGCAATAAATACAGTAACAAATCGAACCGATGGAGCTTGAGCAATTAGTCTGTGTACCAAATTTGAAGTCTCTATTTTCACCCACTATGAAGATATGAAAGGCAATGCAAAATGTAGAAATTGGAGTACTTTGGGGGTTAGCAGTCACCCAGGGTCATCACCAACATAACCATTTGATAGAGCACATACAACTTCCTATTCAACTTTAACAGTGCAAGAATATTTCATATAATTTGATGAAATTTATGGTCTTAACAGAGATGATGCAACTACACTGTGTCCCAATTGTAGCATCCCTCAGCAAGTTGGTTACATACATGCCTCTAAGTTGCTTCCAAGATCAGATGCCATAGAGGTGTTTTTTACCTTTGCCACAGCTTGGCAGTAGTAATGTTTTTACCTCTGTTTCTTAACAGGATACTTCAAAAGATATTGGTGGGTTATTATGAATCTGATCAATACGTACATTATGGACCAAAGAAGAGTTAATTGATTAAATTTTCGATGTTTAGGGATAGAAGTTAGTGAGTGCACCTGCATTTACTGCTAATGGCACTGTGGTATATATGTACTTTAGTTTTTAGTATGTTATTTTTTGTCAGTTACAGTGATATGCATATACTGGATAATAATGTTTGTTTTTTTGTGCACAGAAATGCTGTAGTTGTGATAGTGGCTGGCTTCTTTATCGATAAACTTGGAAATGGACGTTAGTTATTGTTATATGGTGCCATATACAATCAGGGTTCCCACTCACCTACAAAAATTACTGGAAAACTCCTTGAATTTTATGTTAAACCTGGAATTTTTGGTATGAGAAGTCAATTTATGCTGGTTTTGACACTGTAGTAATTGCTATATCGCGTACAAGTTAATTCGTGTTACAAAGGTATGAATGGTGAATGCCAATGATGAATGTCTCGTATTTTATATATTTTGGCTGTGAACTATGACCGAAAGCACCTGGAAAATTTTAAAATTGGACTGGAAAACTCCAGGAAAACTCCTGGATTTTTTCTTCCAAAAGAGTGGGAACCCTGAAAGAAGCGCTGTCTGTCTGGTTTTTCTGTTCATCTGCTATAAGTGTGCAGTGATTTTATAGAACTCTATAAATTATTTGGTAGCCACGTCATTCAAGTTCTTTTTAAATATCAGTTGTCTTGTCACAGTCCTACAAGGTCAGCCTAAATAAGTGTGCAATTTACAAGTGTTGTTCTGATTTGTACTTTTCGGTGGTTTAGCCGTATCAGTAGTGTCGTTCGTCGCATGAACGAAGTTACTCTTCATTGAGCCTGGTTAGTACTGGTATGCCACCTTGGTATGTAACCAAACCAACTAGTTCAACTCAGCCTTGCATCCCTTTAGGGTTGCTAAAGCGAGTACCAGCTTTAATTGGCTGGGGTAAAGGTGGGAATGTCAGCTCTGCTGGGTGGCAGGTAACACTGTGTGACGGATACCATATGGCACGTGAGTTCCCGTAGTGGTGGGGAATGTTTGTAAACTGCTATACTCCATTTACTTTTACTGTACTTTACTTATATCTTGCGATAGCTTCAGAATGATACAAGATAGGGACATAGTCTGGAATGCTACTATAAATTGTAACAAGCGGTAACTTACTAGACTAGGTGATCTTGAGTGAGCTTTGAAGGTCATTTCATCAGTTTAAACTTTTTATTGCCATCATGTTTCAAAAATAGTTCAAGATATAAATTAATTACAGTAATCATGTGACATGCATGAACTGCTGTTTCTGGTCTGAGTTACTCAGTACTAAGGACTCTCCAGAAAACCTTCAGGCACATACCAACAGACAGAAAGTTCCTGTGATCAAGCACGGCATCAGTATTATTCTGATAATTAACATTGAAGATAACTACAGATTTGGACAAGTATATCTGCTAATGCCGATGGGCTATGCGATACCGATTCACACAAAATCGACCATATTGCTGCACAGACCAAGAAATGTTGGTTACTAGCACATATTTGAACGATAATGCTCAAACTCCACTTGGTTGATTTGTTATCGATATATTATACAGCGAAGTTTGCAACAAATTAAGTGAAAAATTGATGGAGCTTATATAATAAACAAATGTTTATATTCATTTGTTTATTTTTTGCTGCGTGGCTTGTTGTTTAGACTGGTTCAATCAGATTTATCTGTCTTCGAAAACGAAAGGTTGTACTATATATTTTAATTGTTGTGACTGCATAATAGTCATGTTGGTCTTTGCACCACTGACCAAAGTGAATGTAAAATATGACTTTTTCTACATATGAAGAAAATGCAGTGGCTAATTTGAGACACACGCCTGTGCATTGTGTTGTGAATACCAGTGGGAGTCTTCTTGTTTTCGCTGTTATGTCTTGTTGGCTCAACAACATTTGCTGCCGGAACGTATTTCCGTGGAACATCAGCTATGTTGCCGATAATGTTGCTTGGTCGACTTCTGTTTGGTTCTGGCAATGGATCACTTACCAGTTGGTTTCCCATCTTATTTTTTTGTCAGGCATTTAAATGGATTGTATGTTGTCATTAAAAGCTTGATGTTCATATGTGGAGTTTTCTTATTCTGTTTACATTCAAGTTTGTGTCATGATACGTATTTGTTATTTGGCATGGATCAGTTTATAAGGTAGAAAAAAGCTATGTTACAAACTACTGTTAAGTGTTGTTATGTTGTTTTATGTAATTCTTGTTTAACATAAATGATTCCAGTAGCTTTTGTAGGTTTTAATAATCTTAACATATTTCCTTTTATGTTTTTATAAGAACATGATGCAGCTGTTTCCTAAAACTGATTTGTGTGTGGCTAGTTGTTCAGAATCGCATTACTGCTTTCTGGTTCCGTGACAAGGAACTTGCCATGGCATTTGGCTTTACAATTGCATTTTCTCGTCTTGGCAGTGTGCAAAATTTTTTGCTAACAGCTCGGTTTGATGAAAAATTTGGACTGCAATGGACACTGTGGGCTGGTAAGTCCGTTGTTTTTATCTCTATTTTAATGTTAATTTTCTGATTAGTATCAAATAAACTGTCTACATTTTGTGTGGCATTGCTAGTAAAAGACGTGCATAATGCAGATTATGGATAGGAAACCTGAAGTACTTCCGTCAACTCAACTTTTTGGTTTGAAAAAGCTGATACCAGGGTCTTGAGTTACTGTTAAACACAACTGTGCCATTGGATGTTGATGGGAAAATTATTGCTGCTGTAAAACATGGACAGCCATTAATGGGTAATCATTAGGGCCCATGATTTTCTGTGGGCCATGGAATTTCGAGCGAAGCTGCAGAGTTTGACCTTTGCCATAGAATTTCCATATTTCCATGAAATTATTCATAATCTGTCAAATATGATCATCGATCGGTGACTGTCATCACCACCTTTTGATGCTCATCTGTTGAATTTATTGAATGTACTAGAGATAGTGATCGCTTACAGTGTCCCTTTTAGTATTGCCTCCATGAACCTAAAGCTCTCCTTCTCAGGTCCTGTCTCACCTCGACCATAGTTGATAATTGAATTTTAACAGCTTGCCATTCTGTCTATAGGATTATTTAGTGGGTTACTTTCCACTGATACGATACTGATAAATGATATCCAAAGAAGTCTGCTAAAATTTGCATACAGCTTAATTTAACGTCATATGTTTTGTAGACTTTCCTTAGCTTTCTTAAAGCACATGTTTACAGATTACAGATAGGCGACTGAGGCGAGGCAGTGTGTGTTCATTCTTAGCAATATCTGTCAGTCAGAACTCAACTTCGTTTATCATACATCAGTTGATTATGCTATTAACTTCTGTAAATAAAACTGATAACTTTGTTTTTATGTAGTAAAAGTAACTGTATAAGCATAACGAACCATTAATATTTTACCAATAGATAGATCAGTTTACTTAGCGATGGGATGCCACACTGAGCCATTGAATTTTGACAATTTCCTCAGGGTAAGCCACAGAATTTTACAGAATTTTCAGCAGAAAATGTAGGCCTTAGTAATTCATGGTACGTTTGCTTGTTAAACGTATCACTTCAGGTATTGTATTTTTACAGCCTGAATGTAATGTGCTGCTGGATTCATTGACTAGCTATATTAGCGTTATGTACATGATAAAGAAAAAAAAACTTGCTTTGTTGTTGCTGTCTTATCATTTGTTGGTACGTTGTGCCTATGAACGAGTTATAACATGTAAAATTTCTAGTAATCGTACTATAAGATATTACTATTTTTTACTACCATTTTGTGGATAGCATCTGCTAACAAGCATCTTTTAAGAACTGGAGGATTTCATTGGATCAAAGCTCTACTGTTTGTATGCCCTTGCTGATGGCAACCAGCAGTGTAGAAATATTTGTATATCTACGGATATTTTGTGGCAAGTTTTACATATTTTAATGGAACTGGTTCCGTATATGTTTGTATCCATAAATTGACTGAATAATGAAGCGTGAGCCCACATAGCAATGTGGGCCCGGGCTTCATTATTCTGGTGTAGCTCACTTGGATTAGGGAGATGCTTGGGTTCTCATCACTGGTGTTGCCTGCAACATTTCTGTATTGTTTTATTTACTAAGTGTTTTATGTTGGAAGAAATCATATATATCGTTTATGTTGTATCTTAATGTTTTGTTGTTATGCTGTTTCTCTGTAGGTGGATTTTTGTGTGCCATTGGATTTATTTCGGCCATTATTGTTGGGCTGCTGGATAAATATGGAGTGAAGCAGCTCGGGCAAGATGTCAGCTTGCAGCAGGAATCAAAGAAATTGGTGAATTTTTAAAGTTTCTTTTTATTTATGCACGTGGTGTTAAGTGGATAACACAAATACTCACATGCATGCACTTGGTTTTTTAAGCAGCTTTGTTTTTAGTGCTATAGTAATTTATGGTGCTATCACACCTTGACGATTTAGCCAGCGTATGTATGCATGTATCGTGAAGGGTCAGGGCTTTATCAGCCCCGTAGACACAGGCTGCAGCGGGCCCATACGCCGTCCCCAAGTGATTCTCAGTTGTAGCTGAGTTCTATATTGAAATGCTGTACGGTGTGGCGATGCTGAGGCGTGAAGGCCCAGGCTTGTGGTGAAGCCTAGCCCAGGCCCAGCCCAGTGCGCTTTTCCCTGCTAACCCTGGGGCTTGTACTGTATATTTATAGAGCCCAGCTTAAGCCGGCTGGTTTCTCTGGCAGGTGCCAACATGCCATGGCCCCTCCCATCTGTTGTCCACACCGACGGCTCTCACCACACCTAGACGCCCCAGTACAGTCTGGGTGTGATGGCCTGTCACAGTTTAAGAGGACACAGTGAACCCTCTGTACCTGCCTGAGATTTAATCTCATTACATGCTGAAAGCCTGACTCGACATGCTGGGGGCCACGGGCGTGAGTCGAACTCATGCCCTACCGAACTGTCCAGGGGTGCGGGATTAGCCAGCGTATGCCGACGTATGAAATTTTCTCTAAAACGCTGGCATACGCTGAAATAGTGACGTTTTTTTCAATGTTCGGCATATACATAGCGTATTCACAACGAGTTGGACATATATATAGCGTGAGAGTAACTTATATAGAACATTTTGATAACTTACAATAACTTATAGCAACGTGTGTCAGCGTGTTGCCAGCGTTCACAACTTATGTCCAATGATTGTTTAACTTATGCATAGCATATGGCAGCGTATCACCGACAATCATGTAGCATAATTTATGAAAAGGCTTCAGCTCGACGATTTAAATCATAACCACACTTATAATCACAGTATACAGCCCGTGCCAATAAATAACAATCTCTTAGGAAAAAGTTAACATCTCGGTCATTATAAAAGATTTTATCAGCAAAATTACAGCTATTAGAGAGGAAGATTCAGGCCATGGACGCAGAAAATTTCGTTATAATATTTGGTTTTATTTAAAAATTAACATCTATTTACATTTAAAATGTGTTTTTTAAAGTAAACAATTAATTAAATTCAATGTGTAACTGTATATACACTTGAAAAATTGAACTTCAAAGTTTAAACTGTTGTATCTGATGAACCATATTAGTTATTTCAATAAAATTTGCAGGATATGTTGCGCGAATAATCATATACAAATTCTGAAAGTATGGCTCAAATCCGTGATATCTTTGCTGAAATACAGAATTTTTCTAGGGATTATTTTTTATTGGCACACCCTGCAGGCAGATATATACCAGCATACTTCAGCGTGCTGTTAACTTATACAAAACATACACAAAACTTATTCAGTGTACACCAACGTATTTGCCAATTTTTCATACATTGGCATACGCTGGCTAAAACATCAAGGTGTGACAGCACCATTAGTTTTTATGAGTTCTCAAAAAATGACCTTTGCATCTGATTTGCATGAGACACAACACTATATGTATGTATATATTTGATTTGATTGATTGATTATTGGAGGAGGTATTATATACACTGTGTCTCAAAAAAAACGACAATGATGTAGCACACTATAACTTCAACGTACATGAACCGATTTTGGTAATTTTTTGCACAGATGTTGCTGAGTGAGTACGCTATTAAATGGAGATTTGTTATTCCACCTCCCCTTGCTAGTGTCTCTGCACTACCTGGGGAAACATGAACTCAGAAATTTGGTCTTTTCAGTCATGTTGTATACCGAAAATAACACTGATTTTGCTTGCTATATCTTCCACATTCATCAACCAATTTTAATAATTTTTGGCAAGAAATATCAACGGAGCTTGCACTATTATAAGCCTATTTAATTTATCATGTCCGTTTGCTATTACGTACTTAATTGGCTGCGAAATTGCAAAGGCAGAAATGACACATTTCCAACGTCATTGTTTGTTAGTAAACATACCATTTACTAAAGAAGATAAAATTCTGATTAAAAATTTGTTTGAGTTGAAAGGCTATAATTTAGTCGGAGAGTT